>Ga0209611_10000449_pt1 | contig 60677 bp, 25 predicted proteins | sample S1TSphgellanicum_3_FD_187693 | JGI IMG/M metagenome (GOLD analysis project Ga0209611, IMG submission 187693) | Host-associated microbial communities from peat moss isolated from Minnesota, USA - S1T2_Fc - Sphagnum magellanicum MG (SPAdes) (version 2) | ecosystem: Host-associated > Plants > Peat...
GTTTCAAAGCATCCATATGCTTGTTATTGTCATTCCATGATTTTGTAATCAATTACACAAATAACACCAAAACTAATTAGATTTTCAATACCAATCTAATATTGATAATGGCCCTTGGCATTGGTTTTTATAATGTTTGCGTTTTAGAATAGCATAATAGGAATATCCAAATATCCAAATTGACAATATACATGTGTTTCCTTGGTCTTGTATGTAAAAGGTACCACATTAAAAAAGATGCCTTCCCAATATATTATGGCATTTTTCCAAGTACTTTACAAAATGTTTTTAGAGTGTTAGGGGTTGTCTCCTCTTAAACTCTATCCTATGATGTAGAGAATTGAGTGACACCTTTAAAATGGAAAGTGGTTGCATCCTTGTTCAAGAGGCTTTCTTTGTGAGGTTTGGTACTTTATCATTATGATCTAAATTGCCACATGGTTAAAACAAATGGTTATGATGGAAAGGGTTTACTACTAGGGTTGGCATTCACTTGAGTCTATAACACCTTAACCTTACAAAGTAGATTGGACCTTATGGTACACAATAGTGGTTAAGCACACCTACATAATATAACTACTAACTTAAAGCTAGTTTAAATGATTAAGTGCTTTGCATTTAAAGACTATAGAAAGAGAACATGGGGAGGTGAATGATTTGATATTCCATTTCCCTCAAATATTTAGTTAATTTTTGTGCACTCTTATTTCGTGCATGAACAATTTGGGTTTGATTGCATTTTTACATTGTTAAAAAATATAAAATATTAGGTGAAAAGTAAATGAGGTTGTTTGAATTGAATTTATTTATAAATCTCCATAAGATTGAAGTAGATATAATGGCATGTACCTTCTTTATTTAATGCCTTGATTCACTATGTCTTGAATGTTCATTATTTTACATTCATAAGGTGTATGTTATTTTCCCTTGGGATGGTTGTACTTATAATGATGTATACTTGCATTGCTAAAATTAGTATAGGCCTAAATGGTAAATAGTCAAATTTGAGTGAATACCATACATGTGTTTCTAAGCTTTAGTGATAAATAATTTCAAAAAGGCAAGTTGGATATCTTGAAAATTTGAACCAACCTAATTAGAGTTTTCAAGAATTAAACTCTTGATTTGTTGCTATTGATGTATCAAATTTGAAGAGCATTTATATCAATGTATTACGCTTTAAATGTTTTTAAAAAAAATTTAGGATTACTTGTCTACCTAAACCATTAGGGGTACAAATGTATTAATCATGTGGAGCCATCTATTCTAATGGGGGTGAAAGTTTTGGAACATCATCATCACTTATTTGACTTTACATTTGTATGGTTAATTAATCAAATTTAATAATTATTTCACATTCCAAAACCTCAACATCTAAACATCAAAATGATTATAATCATTTTAAAGCTTTGAATTCCATAATACTTTAGGAAATCATTATACTTTATTTAAATATATAATTTATGTGTGTAAAAATATGTTGGGCAATATCATACCAATTTGGTGGGTAGTTGAAAATTTGGCAATTGATAACAAAAACATGGCCATTCTTTGAGGAAAAAATTATGGAGTTCTAGAATTGTGGGTACATGTAAAATGATGCATTATTCATAAAGAATGGAGGGGTAAAGTTGAGGGGTTCATGCCTTACTTGGGCAATGGGCATGTGTGAAAACCTATTATCTATTTAGAAAACCATCTTGCAAAATCCACATGACCAAAAGGCAAATTCATTTGAACATTATGAAAATCCACATAAATACCATCAAGTAGCGTACTATGTCAAGTATAATTCATTTTGCTCACCTTCCCACCTAATTGTGAATTTGGTGAATCAGTAAGGTGAGCCCCAATTAAGGTGAACCCCAATTCTTCAAAGGCACCTTACCAAGCACAATGGCATGTGGTTGGCTCATAACATAATACACAAGAAGACTAGGTTGTCAACAATGAACAAACAAACAATTCATTGCAAAGTAACACTAGCCTTTAGTAATACATGTAAACCAAGTCTTGAGAGATGATGAAAGTTAGAATGATGCAACATAATTAGGAAAATTGAACATGCAATTTGATTTTTAAAAATATTTTGCAAAAGTCTTCAAGTATAGTTAAATCAATTTTCTATTCCTTGATTTAACAACCAAAATTAAATCTATTGTATCATTGAAGACAATCACTCTTATTATAGTCCCAAAAACCATTGTCCATAATTATTGTTGTCATAAAAGTATTTTTCCATAACAACTATAATGATATAAAATACCAAAAGTACGTGTGAAATGACATTTACAACTAGGACCACAATTGTGACTTTGTGGCCTATATGATGAATACATTTCAACCAATGTTGTTCGATTTTTGTTTTCTTAGCAAACCTCCAATTTCAATTTTGACATTTTCTTTTATTTGGAAGTTATTTAGGTGTGGGTTGATCCTAGTTTTTCTTAATTTTTCACCCTTTTGATTTTGGTTCGAACGTGTTTTTTCCAACTAAAAAAGTTTTAGGCTCAATTAAAAAACCAAATTCAATTCCATGTAGATGTTACACACTCCCCAATGCTAAAGGTTGTCTATATATACAAAGTTTTACATTAAATTTACATAGGGTCTTTTGCATAAGTATGGAGTTCAACAACTAACTAAAATCCATACTTAATTACAAACTTAAACCTACTTAACCATTTTCTTAAAATTCATCTTGTTTTTTTAAAGAACTTGATTTTGTGTTAAGAATTTTTTTCACAATTGGTGATTTGGCAAATGACTAGCTCCAAGGTGAAAGCTTGGTAAAATATACAATTCAATTACCTTGGTAGTTTACTTATCAAACTAACAAAAAGTAGGTTCAAAACACATTAAAAAATTATTATATATTTAATATTTTTATTTAAATGATTAAAAAAACTTCTTCACTATTATGAATTAATTTTTTTAAATGTACATTCTGAAAATAGGTTTCAAATAGACTTTTTCAAATGTAAGTAGCTTTTGAAGCCTATTTTTTGTATTGTAACATTTGTTTCAAGTATGTGTCAAATATATTCTACCAAAGAGAAAGTAAAATTTATTTATTTTCCTTCTTTTGAATATACAATGATGTTTACGTTATAACCTCACACAAATTTATTTCATTAAAATTTCTAATGAAAAAGTAACTTTGAACACCATATTGACTAGTCAAATTCAAAAGTATTTGTTCATTACTTTTATTATTCCAAAAAATTTCAAAATTTGTATTCAACTTAATATAAACTCAATAGAAAGCACCATGATGTGAAAATGAAATTAAAAAGAAACCTGAATTTACTTTCTTCTGTTTTTGGCCAAAACAATCTCATTTTTTATTCCATTTTAAATCAAAGACATTTAATTGCGTATTTTAACATGCTTTCACCCTCCATGGTTCAATTCTTATGCTAGTTCTTGCAAAAGGCTATCAACTTGGGTGGAATTCACAAGAATGCATGAACTAAAACCCTTTGATTTAACATTGCAAAGAAATTGTTTTTTTTTCCAATTGTTTGATGTACCCAGGGTGATACCCATCGAATCTTAATTGATTATTTTTGACACATGTATGAGGTAATCTTTATGGTTTCATCTATTGCACATAAAAATATACATAAAATATTGATTAACTCACTTGTTTTCATTGTGTAAGAAGATAAGGTTTTAAAAGGTTGGATTGTTTACATGCAATGTTCCTCTTATTAATAGACAAGGTTTTGGCACATTCCTTCCATCCTCTGTTTATGTAAAGGAACAGTAGAACATTCATTTGTTTAACGACATAGGGAACTCATGTTATTACTTGTTTGCCATGCCTTCTACCAAGCAAATACCTTATAACCCTACCATTTCTCTATACATAACCATATGTAAACCATGACAAATAGGAATTATTGTTTGTTTTCGATGCTTTCCATTGAGCAAATACTTTATTGCCATGTCGATCCTCTATACATAAACATACATAGACCATGAACCATGAGAAGTGGGTGTGGATTTAGAACTATTTTTGAAGAGTGGATATGCCTATCAATAGGCATAATTTCCTTCCTATTGTTAATTTTTTTTTTCTTTTCTATGAGGGTTATTGATTGATGTAAGGTGCCCTTTAAAAACACTCTTGAAATTTTTCAATGTTTTATAAAATGGTCAATACCCATGCTTCTAAAGGGTTAATGGTTATTGTTTCCTCATTTTTTAAGAATCAAACTTCGCAAATTTTGTTATAATTGATATATCAATATTTAAGAGGATGTATATCAAGATATATAAGAAAAAGGTATGACTTGTCAAGTTTTTTATTCAAAGCAAGATGAAAGTATATATAAATTAAAACATTAAAAACTTTATAATGTAAGATCACAATAAATGTTCCTACATCAAGTTGGTAAGTGTAATGATGTTCTTCAATGATATTTTTAATCTTCAAAATATTTAAAATAGTAAGCATTCAACTTTTATGGCAAGACCTTAATCTAGAAGTGATTTTGGTAGGTGTTATATTATATTTACAACAAAATAGAGAATTTAAATGTTTCAAAAACTAGTTGAAGGTGCTAATAAAAAAATATTATTATTCATACATGAAATCAATAAAATCACAATTTATTCAAACCAATATGGAGTGTTCATGACAAAATAATTTTTTTGTTAGACCATATAATGGGTAGCATCATGATTATTTTCATTGTGATTGCATTAAAATTATCTCAAACGTTTGTGGTAATGGCCAAGTACAAACTAGACCTCCTATAAGGTCACCACGTTTAATACTATTTTGGTTGAAGTGGTTGTCATCTTAGAATTATTATAACGAAAACATTTTTCAAAATTTAACTTATTTTCATAGACAAATATTGTATAAATTCAAGAAGTTTTGCTTTATTGGTATGAAAATTGCTAAACAAGCACATTGCCTTATTGAAAGTTCTTTGGTCATACCAAAAGCATAGCATAGGGCCCATGATTTAAGAGGGTTAGTGTATGATGTGATCATAAGCAAACAAAAGCCTTTTGTGATATATGAATGGATCTCACAATTTTGTGTAGTTGCATTTCCAAAACTTTGCATGCAAATAGGCATGGGTAAATGTGAGTAGTCCCCTACTAGGCATTCAATGTGATACAATCATTTAAATGGAATTTTCAACAACATTCATAACTTATTCCTTTACTGTCCAAACATATACCAAACTACCATTAATATAACACCGTTAGGAATTACGCATAAATGTCATATAGTTTGAAAAATGAATAAAATTGGATCTGTTTGTTTTCAAAACATATACACATTCAAATTGTTTTCAATATGTCAAAAAAAGGGCATTTGTGGCAACTTCCATTCAATAATGATTACTTATTATTCCTTTCGTTACATTCTCACCTTGTTTGAATCATATGTATGTTAACTATTTGGACAAACTCAATGGAAGCAAGGAGAATTTTACATCTTTGGCAAGATTAGTTAAAAGTGTGTTTAAAAAACTAAAATGAAAATTGGAAACAACAGTTTATTGCATGTACAATTTACCTTATGATAGGTTGAAACTTGAAACAAAATATTCCCGGAAATATATTTACATGCATTTTCTTTTCTATGAAACATGGTAATCCATAATATGCACACAATATTTCAAATGACAGTTAAATGATGGGTAAAGTTGAAATATAATTTTGCAACCATTAACATTCACAACTTAATTGAGAAATAAATTAAATTAACTCATTACCAAGATGTTAAGACATTGAAGATTACATAGCATTTTTCTTTTTGTAATTTACGGTGGAATGCAATGTGAAGCATGTCATCTTATTAATTCATATAATATTATCATATAACTATGAAAAATGATTGAAATGCTTTTGATTCATATTGAACCAATATAAACTCAACAAATTAAATTTGTACAAACATAGGTATTTGATATCAAAAGAAGTGTTTCACATAACAATACATGACAATAGTCCTTAAACCTTGTCTATTTCGTATCACGTCCAAAACAACAGTTGATGATGTATCAATATTGTGGGTGTTATGTGAAGTCCATCACTAAAATGGACAACTTTACTTTTAACCTAGGAAAGGTAAGTTGTGTATCATAGAAGGGGTGCGACTATCAAACTTATCACTCTGCCAATTCAGTATGGTGGCCACAATGGATACAACTATCCCACTAAAACTAATGATCACACTCACAATCATTAACAAACCTGACCAAGCTAATGAAACTGAACATTTTATGAATATGATATTTAAAAATAATTGGGTGATAAGAGAAAGCAAAAAGAGAATGGGTCCGATTGCAACCAACCAACTCATTTTTAACACATGCCATTCAACAAGTATCGTGAATGCCACCACCACGCTCCCCACCACCATTTCCAGGATAATCGCATTTGCACGAATAGCGTCATCCACATTTGCCCATGGGGTAGACCCACATTTATCCAACATTTCTTGTTCTTGTGAAGGGTTCAAATATATAACAAGAGGACTTTGAGAAATAGTTCCCACACTAAGAGAATGAACAATGACCAACATGCTATAAGCAAACCCTATGGCTTCTATAGGACTCACTGGCAAATGATGAGTCGCTCTATAAACAATAGATATAATATATCCTATTGCTTGGACAGCAATTATAAATGTTGCTATACCACTCTGACCATCTAGAAACCGAACATGATTAAAATTAGGAAGGATCCTTCTTCTACTTTTCCATAATGCCAATTTCCCTGCGTCATTTAATACCATCAAGCATGAATTTTCAGCCGTCTTACACCCAAGGGTCAAAGCATCGGCAATATCATCCTCCTTTACTGGACTATAGTTTGTATCGATATGCGTACGTGGCATCTTGGTTGAATCACTTATTCCTAGCACAATGTCAGTATTTGCTACTATTCTTGTATACTTCGACGAACCAAACAATATAAAAAGGACGTACTGTATGGCGCTACATGACTTATTACAGATAGACATTGTATCAGGTGCTAGTTCAGGATTGGTAACCCTGGGACATAAAGTTTCGCGAAACTTCAAGGTTCTGAACATCTTTTCTAAAATCACAAGAATTCCAAACATTGGAGCGACCGGTGCTAATAGAAGGAAGTGAAAAAACGTGCGGCGAAAAGAAGCGTCGCCAGAAACCGAGCACTGTGCTTTAGCTGCAGGCCATGCATCGGGTATCAAGCTGAAGAACGCGAAAGCGGCACCCCAGAGCGTCGTCGCCAGCGCTCGTGAACACAAGGATGACGATGATAATGCTGACGGGGACGATGCCGATGGCTCAGGTGATAACTGAGGAGCGCCCACAAAAGTGGACAAACAGGTAGCCACAATGACGCCTTGGATCAGCAGCAGGGCTTTCAAGTCCATATTATAAGAGCTAATCACTCGGGGATTGCACGAACGTGCCATAATTTTCAGAACCAACAATAATTATGCTCCCCTATCACTCTTCTTGCTCCGTTTCTCGTCTTAACTCAACGCAGTGCAAAGAGTGATTGGAGACGCCTTCGCAGCAATGCTCTGTACGGAAAAGAAGAATTGCAAACCCAGCTAAGAGCCAGCCGAATTCAATGATCACAAATTCCGCTCCAAATTAAAAGAAAGCACGAGCAAAGGAATCCTCTCTGCAATCAGCCAGGAAAAACACACTGAATAAATAAACATTCCTCTTCCTTCACTGAGAAGGACTTCCAGTGGCGAGATGTTTTCTTCCTCGAATCCGTCCAAGGCACACAATACCGTAAGCCGACGTTGAAAAAGGTACCTTTGGGTTGCAGTGGTGAAGAAGACTTTGAATATTTAAGCGGGACAGTAGGTGGTGCGAAACTACGTCTTTCAAAATAAATTTCCAGTCCACCCACACTGCGTCGTCATATGCGCATCAGGCGCTGCACGGGAGGAAAAGAAAAAGATAAAGACACCACCCAATGAAATTGCGCAGCTCACTGATTACGTTATTTCACGCAATAACAACGTGCTCCGATTTTGGTTTGCAGTAGAAACAAAGCTCAAGCGAAGAGGTCTTCCCGACACTGAGCAAGGGGAAAAAAAATCTGATCACGTGACGGATTAGAAGAACGTGAAGTCGTCTCAACAACGAACCCGATTTACAGTCACTGACCACTCTTCTCGGGTACAAACCGACACTCCGTTTCTCGCCTTTCAACCAAGCGCAAACAGCGAACAAAAACGCCCTCTTAGCAATGAGCTGCAAGGGAAAAATAAACAGACACCAAGAAAAGAAACAAACCTACGCAACTCACTGATCACGCTTTCTCACACAAACACAAATGGCGCGATCCGGCTTTAGACTTCAAACAAATACAAAGTTCAAACAAAGAAATTCTCATGAGAGTGACCAAGGGGGTAAAAAAAAGAACACGCCTAGCAATGGACAGTTCCTTTCCTCCACTCTAAAGAACGGCTTAACAGCAGAACACTTCTCAGATAGTCGAATGCGTAGAGCAGAGTTGAGGTCTTAAAAGCAAACAAAACTTTAGAAACGCTCATAACTACCTTTCTCAACGCATGCAAAACTAATACCGATGCTTGACTTATACAAAATTCAGTGTTGTGAAAGTCTACCGCACCTCAGAAATATAACGGTAGAAATAATTTAACAATAGCACCGTTGTTGTTGGGCCATTCATTTCCAACCACACGCAACACAGAAATTGCACTAGTGTTATTATATGATGTCAGTGAGATTGTTGAGTTTCAAACATTTTTTTTTGGGCGAATTTTTTTATCAGAAATTGAAAAACGGCATCAAATGTTTCTGAATGTTCGGAAGTTCATTTGCCATTTTTTGAAATAAAAATAATTAAATTAATCTCATTCTTAACCAAGGCACTTCCTATTTCATCATGTGTAACAAAACATTTGTAAACATGTTACAAAGCACCTAGACTAGTCGCCCTTTAAGACTAAAGATCCCTTGCCAGTAATGTTGAGGATCCTTGCCAGTGGACCCAATTGAATTCGAGGAAAAAACCCGCGTTGTAGACCGCACTTAATGATAATTGTAGGTTTACAGATAGCAAGATTATTCTTGTGCATTCATTTCTCTTAAAGTGCTAGCTATCATTGAGCTGCCATGGGAACATTACAACAATTCGTTGGTTTTGTAAGGACTTTTGTTTTGAAATGATATGGGCAACCACCCAGAGATAGATTTAGAAAAAACTGGCGATCATCAATAGACTATAAACTAAACATGAATTATAAGTCTCTAGTCATCCTTCTATATATTTGGCTACACACTGATAACCAAATAAAAGGATCTGGCGTTTTTTAAAAAAACCTTCCTCACTTCTGGTGATTGAAAACTTTAAAGAACACATCAATTAGAAATTTCGAAATTTTTTACTTTCTCTTTTTGGAGAAATTACGCCAGTAAATAAATGCTAGGTACTACAACGACCTGTAGGATCTTTGCTGCGCTTTCATTACCAGTCACATAAGGTAGAAACTGAACTGATCTTTAAGAACACACTGCACAGATCTCTAGTGCACAATGGCAAAGATCTTGCTTTCATTGAGGTTCACCATGGAAAGTCGGGTACTTTCTGCTGCTTTCTGAACTCTTACCACCACTTGCTGCTGCAACGTCTGGCATCTTAAAAGCTATATATATCATACCTACAGCTCATCTTTCACTTTAATTAGTTCTTATGACAGCCAGTTGAAAACAAGGAAAAATTAATAATAATTTGTCAACATTTTAGAAAATGGAACCTAGATCCAAACACAAAATCACCTTTGACACTTATTACTGCACTTAGGAAAACTTAATGATTATTGTTGAAATTATTAAAAATTCAGATTCGGGCTGCTGGACTCCTTTTATTTTCAAAAAAGCAATTATCTTGATAACATAAGTCGTCCGTATGCTATTCAATACTGCCTGCATGAAGGTTTGGGGGAACTTCATGACAACATACCCACTCTAGTAGGACCCATGGAAACTAGCAGGCTCCAGACCCGTCTTGTGTGAAACTGAAAAACAAAATTGGGTAGGCAAAACTTTAAGTTAGTTCTTGTTGACAGAGTCCAGAAAATTGCAGTGATGCCCACTCCCAAGTATTCAACACTCTTCACCACTTGAAGTAAACTGGCCTATAACTGTACTTTGGATGCAGTACAAACATCTTTAAGTGTGAAAAGGGGTTTGGATTATTTAGCATCAATATTAACACAAGGCACATAGCAGTTTATTGCTTTTTTCCATTTTGTGATGCACCCAAAGTGGCAAGGATTGCAAAGCAAATTTGGCATTACCTGTGACATCTCTATAGAGAACACTTCAAAATCAGTAGCTAGTAGCCATACATGTCACGACAACGCATAGGAAAATCCAATTTGGCGTCTAAATCTGCTGGAGCGTTCTTTAAATAAAAGGAATTTTGCAACAAAATGCTCTCCTTTTTCTTTTAGTGTGACCTTTTGACGATTTTTCACCAAAAGAAATTTACTGGTACCGCAGTCTCCATAGGACTAACTAAAAGAAAATGACTGCTTGTTATTGGCCCAACTTACCAGGAGTATTTAAAGTGTCTCTCACTGTGCACAGTTTGTGTTTAATTTCACATGCGTTTAGGGGTTGGGTAGGGGAAATAATTAAAACCATGTCTTGGATGGGACAAACACTGGGTGAAATAGGGTGGGGGTCAGAGCTATTTTGTTTGTCAAAAACATTCCCAAAGCAAGACCAGAAAAAAAGAGTGATTTTTTTATCCCAAATTCCAAAAATTCCCTAAAATTCACCCCCCCCCCGCCCCCTTTTTTTTGAGGAGCATGTTTCCACAGCTCTGTCTATTAGCTAATCTATTAATGATTCTTGAGGAATGTGGCCCCAAATAAGGCAAAGTATTTTCCGCCACGCTTGCAAGTGTGTCGGCATCACAAATTTGAATGAAAAGAAGACTGGTTTGAGTGAGAATATGCTCTCAATCACATAACACTGCAAAATTGGACATCTAGGCACATGTCCCAAACTATGGAATATTGGTGGGCTATTTTTCCAAGTTGAGTTGTGCCAAATCCATTTCGCCAAATTGCCAACTCCATGTCACCAGGGCTACAGTGCCAACTTTGTCAATTCCACTTCAAATTGTGGACTGCCTGAGTCCTCTCCAAACTGCCTAAAATGAACATCTTTACAGGTTGCCCACTGCCTAGGCCGGTTCTGCACCCTATCAGTTATTTTTGGCCATAATAATAATCATAATAATAATTTGTAATTCAGCATTACACAAAAAAAAACGAAGCTATTGTGCTTCAGAGCTCCATTCATATTTTTGGCATGCCAGGCATGCATTTTACAAAATTTGTGGCAAATTCCAAAAAGTAATTAGCTTGCGCCTCACCAGTCTAGGTACTACTGTAATATACAGAGGGTGTTGAATAAGCTTGTGTATAGGTATGAAAGCAAATTATGAAATGATTTTTTGTGGAGAAAATATGAACCCAAGTAATACATTTCCATGGGTGAAATTAATTTTGACCCATGAACCTCTCTATACCCACTCATTCGATGAATTACGCAAGTGAATTATGTCCAAAGGCAATGATGTGAATTGTTTATTGATGTAAACTGATACAACTAAATGAAATTCAATGCAGATGAATGAAATAGTGGGATAAAATTCCATATTGTCTCAAGCCGAAATATGTTTCATTCATGAAATATCACCTAGTGTTTTATTTCATCCATGAAAATGCATTCAAAGTTTATTTTGTCCAGGGAATCCTATATAGTAAAGGACGTCGGGATGAGAAATGAAGCCTCCTCTAATCCGTGTGTCTCGTCATCCGTCCCGTCATCCGTCCTCTGTCCATCCGTCCGGTCGTCCATGCGGATCGACACCCTAGAAGCTCCGAGGTTGCCGGCTGCACACCATCCCTCTGCTGAGTCTGACACTACATCTTTCTACCCACCAAGAATGGGAAGGAAATAAAGCAGGAATGAAATAATAATAATTTAAGATGATGATGTTGTTGTTGCAGCATAAATGTTGCAAGTGAGCCAATAGCACCTGGGTGTTTAACCCATATGCTTTGCCCAAAGTTCAAACTCCCCTATAAATAAACTATAATCCAAGGCTGCACATTTGTTTCTATTTTGCAACTGGGGGTCCAAAGAGGTACTTCTATTGAAGGCATGCCCCAAAGTTCCAAAACAATTGCAGGTGGGCCAATCAATATGGCCCCATTAAAATAAATAAAAAAGTTGTGAGGGCACCCATGATGTAATTAATATGAATCACACTGTGACATTCCTAAGAACACCCTAGCTATTCACCTCTTTTATTAATTAGATGAGGTGCCTCCCAATTTTGTTGTTTTGTTTTTCACAATGAACCAATTTGATTGGCCCATCACACAAAAAAATGAAACTATGGAGGCTCCCCAAGATAGAAGGTTCTATTTTGAAGTATTGAGTTCCTCCCCTTTGGCCCACCCATATGGGTGAAAGGAGGACAACAATTTGCCAAAGCATATGGGATTAAAGTGAGATGCTATGGAGAATATGTTGGGGAATACATTGGGAACTTGGGCAACATATTGGGAACCCATTGAGAACTTAAAGGGAACACATTGGGAACGAGAGAAAAATGAAAAAAAAAATCCTTCTAGCTCCCAGCAAAGCCTTGGGTGAGCACCTAAGAGCAATTTAATTCAGTTTCCATGGCCACAAGGCATTTCACTCCTTCAAAATGGTCCTTTCTGTGAAGCAGAAGGCGCCATGCCAGATTTTGCTGGACTCCGCAGAGGGGTCTAACCCCAAGGTAAGTGGGTAACTGAAGCACCTAGGTGGCATCCTAGGTGGCACACACCTGTGCATTAGGCACGGGGTTCACACTCGTTTATATAAATTCCATCAACAAAAATGCACAAAATCTCTTTCGTGGATTCGAATTGATGAATGGACAAACCTTCATTCACTTCTCTTGTGATGGAATTTGATGATATTGTAAGGTGAAATAAGTTCTTTGAAGAAATATCTTCTATGTATACTTCTAGTTGAAGAAAACATTTGTAAACATGCTACAGACCACCTAGGTCAATCGCCCTTTCAAACTGAGGATCCCTTGCCAGTAATGCTGAGGATCCTTGACAGTGGACCCAATTCAATTTGGGTGAAAAAACCCGCATTCCAGACCACCATATTGGTGACTGTACGTTTACCGATAGCAACGTTATTGTTCTCCATTCATTTCACTTAAAGTGCTTGAAATCATCGAGCTCCAATGGGAACATTACAGCAGTTCGGTGCTTTTGTAAGGACTTTTGTTTTGAAGCGACATTGGCCACCGTCTAGAGATAGACTTCCAAAAAACAGGCGATCATCATGAGGAAGATTTAGCCAAGTTAAGCTATAAACCAAACATGAATTATAAGTCCTTTGTCATCGTTTTATATATCTGGCTACACACTGACAACCAAATACATGGATCTGGCGTTTAAAACATATATATATCTTCCTCACTTCTGGTGATTGATAACTTTAAAGAAAACTCCATTTCGAATTTTTTTGATTTTTTACGTTCTCTTTTTGACGAAATTACGCAAGTAAATAAATACTTGGTACTACAACAACCTTTACGATTGTTGCTGCGCTTTCATTACCAGTCACTATGAAACTGAACTGATCTTGAGGAAACCCACTGCACAAATCTATAGTGCATGATGGCAAAGATCTTGCTTTCATTGAGGTGCACCATGGAAAGTCGGGTACTTTCTGCTGCTTTCTGAACTCTTACCACCACTTCCTGCTGCAACGTCTGGCATCTTAAAAGCTATATATATCATACCTACCATTTAAGTTTCACATTAATTATTTCTTATGACAGCGAGTTGAAAACAAGGAAAAAACATACCCACTCACTCTAAGAGGACCCATGGAAACCAGCAGGCTCCAGACCAGTCTTGTATGAAACTGAAAAACAAAATTGGGTAGGCAAATCTTTAGGTTAGTTGTTGTTGACAGAGTCCAGAACCTTGCAGTCATGCCCACTGCCAAGTATTAAACACTCTTTAGAACTCGTTCACCACTAGAAGTAAACAGGCCTATAAGTGTACTTTTTATACAGTACAAAAGTCTGTAAGTGTGAAAACGGGTTTGGATTATTTAGCATCAATATTAACACAAGGCACATCGCAGTCTATTGCTTTTCCATTTTGTGATGCACCCAAAGTGGCAAGCAGCGTAAAGCAACTTTGGCATGACCTGTGAAACGTCTATAGAGAACACTTCAAAATCTGTAGATAGTAGCCATAAATGTGACGACAACGCACAGGAAAATCCAATTTGGCCTCTACATCTACTGGAGCGTTCTATAAATAATAGGAATTTTGCAACAAAATGCGCTCCTTTTTCTTTAAGTGTGACCTTTTGACGATTTTTCACCCAAAAAAATCACTGGTACCACAGTCTCCATAGCACTTACTAAAAGAAAATGACTGCTTCTTATTGGGCGCACCGAATATCCAAATATCCAAATTGAAAGTATACATGTGTTTCTTTGGTCTTGTATGTAAAAGGTATAACATTTAAAAAGATGCCTTCCCAATATATTATGGCAATGGAAGAACATTTATATCAATGTATTACACTTTAAATGTTTTTTTTTTAATTTTAATATTACTTGTCTATCTAAACGATTAGGGGTACAAACGTATTAATCATGTGGAGCCATCTATTCTAATGGGGGTGAAAGTTTTGGAACATCATCATCACTTATTTCACTTTACATTTGTATGCTTAATTATTCAAATTTAATAATTATTTCACATTCCAAAAACTCAACATCTAAACATCAAAATGATTCTAATCATTTTAAAGCTTTGAGGTTCATAATACTTTAGAAAATCATTATACTTTATCTCAATATATAATTTATGTGTAAAAATATGTTGGGCAATATCATACCAATATGGTGGGTGGTTGAAAATTTGGCAATTGATAACAAAAACATGGCCATTCTTTTAGGAAAAAATTATGGAGTCTTAGAATTGTGGGTACATGTAAAATGACCCGTTATTCATAAAGAATGGAGGGGTAAAATGGATGGGGTTCATCCCTTACTTGGGCAATGGGCATGTGCGAACACCTATTATCTATTAAAAAAATCATCTTGCAAAATCCACATGACCAATAGGTAAATTCATTTGAACACTATGAAAATCCACATGAATATCATCACGTAGTGTACTCTATAAAGTATAATTCATTTTGATCACCTTTCCACTTAATTGTGAATTTGATAAGCTAGTAGGGTGAGCCCAATTCTTCAAAGGCACCTTACCAAGCACAATGGCATGTGGTTGCCTCACAACATAATACACAAGAAGACTAGGTTGTCAACAATGAACAAACGAATAATTCACTGCAAAGTAACATTGGCCTTACTATACATCCAAACCAAGTCATGAGAGATGATGAAAGTTGGAATGATGCAACATAATTAGGAAAATTGAAAATGCAATTTGATTTTTTAAAATATTTTGCAAAAGTCTACAAGTATGGTTCAACCAATTTTTTATTCTTTGATTTAACAACCAATATTGAATCTATTGTATCATTGAAAAAATATCACTCTTATTATAATTGCAAAAACCATTGTTCACCATTATTGTTGTTATAATGTTTTTTGTCCATAACAACTATAGTGATAAAAAAACACCAAAGCTATGTGTGGAATGACATTTACAACTAGGACCACAAATGTGACTTTGTGGCCTATATGATGAATTCATTTCAACCAATGTTGTATTTTTGTTTTTTCAACAAACCTCCAATTTCAATTTTGACATTTTATTTTATTTGAAAATTATTTGGGTGTGAGTTGATGCTGGTTTTTTCTATTTTTTGAACCTTTTGATTTTAGTTCGAATGAGTTTTTTCCAACTAAAAAAGCTCTAGGCTCAATTTAAAAACCAAATTCAAGTCCATGTACATGCTACACACTCCCCGATGGTAAAGGTTTTATATACAAAATTTTACTTTAAATTTACATAGGGTCTTTTGCATAAGTATGGAGTTCAACAACTAACTAAAATCAATAATTAATTCCAAACTTTAGCCTACTTAACAATTTTTTAAAAATTCATCTTCCTTACTTAAAGAACTTGATTTTGTGTTAAAAATGTTTTTACACAATTCATGATTTGGCAAATGACTAGTTCCAATGTGAATGCATGGTAAATATATAATTCAATTACCTTGGTAGTCTACTTGTCAAATTAACAAAAATTAAGCTCAAAACTCATTAAAAATTTATTATACATTTGTTATTTTTACTTAAATGATTAAAAAAAACTTCTTAACTATTATAATTTAATTTTAAAAATTTAAATTCTAAAAATAGGTTTGAAATAGACTTTTTGAAATGTAAGTACCTTTTGAAGCCTATTTTTTGTATTGTAACATTTGTTTCAAATATGTGTCAAGTATATTGTACAAAAGAGAAAGTAATATTTATTTATTTTCCTTATTTTGAATATACAATGATTGTTATGCTATAACCTCACACAAATCTATTTCATGAAAATTTCTAATGAAAAAGTAATTTTCAACACCAATTGACAAGTCAAATTCAAAAATATTTGTTCATTATTTTTATTTTTCCAAAAAATTTCAAATTTTGTATTCAATTTAATATAAACCAAATATAAAGCACCATGGTTTGAAATGAAATTTAAATAAAATCTGAATTTACTATCTTCTATTTTTTGGCCAAAACGATTTCATTTTTTATTCCATTGTAAATCAAGGACATTTAATTGCTTACTTTAGCATGCTTTCAACCTCCATGGTTAAATTCTTATGCTAGTTCTTGCAAAAAGGGTGTGAACTTGGGTGAAATTCGCAAGAACACATGAATTTAAACCTTTTCATTTAACATTGCAAACAAAATGAATGAATTTTTTCCCAACTGTTTGATGTACCTAAGGTGACACCCATCCAATGTCAGTTGATTATTTTTTACACGTGTATAATATTTATGGTTTCATGCATTGCACTACAAAAATATATATATAATATTTATTAACTCACTTGTTTTCATTTTGTAGGAAGATAAGGTTTTAAAAGGTTGGATTGCCCACATGAAATGTTCCTCCTATTAATAGACAAGGTTTTGGCACATTCCTTGTGTCCTTTGTTTATGTAGGGGAAAGGTAGAACATTCATTTGTTTAATGGCATGGGAACTCATGTTATTGTTTGTTTCCCATGCCTTCCACCAAGGAAATACCTTATTGCCCTACCATTCCTTTATACATAACCATATGTAGACCATGACAAATAGGAATTATTGTTTGTTTTCCCATGCTTTCCATAGAACGAATATCTTATTTCCATTTCGATCCTCTATACATAAACATACATAGACCATGAGGCATGAGAAGTGGGTGGAGATTTACAACTATTTTTGAAGAGTGGATATGCTTGTCAATAAGCATAGTTTCCTTCTTATTGTGAATACCTTTCTTCTTTTTTAGGAATGTTATTGATTGATGTAAGGTGCCCTCTAAAGACATTCTTGAAATTTTTTGATGCTTTATAGAATCATCAATACTCATGTTTTTAAAGGGTTAGTGGTTATTTTTTCCTAATTTTTTAAGAATCAAACTTTGAAAATTTTGTTGTAACCAACATTTCAAAATTTAAGAGGATGTATATCAAGATATTTAAGGAAAAGGTATGACTTGTCAAGTTTTTTATTCACAACAAGATGAAGCTATGTTCACAATTAACATGTGGTGAAATGGTATGAATGTATGAACATTGTTTTGAAATTTTATAAATCTAACATGAATCCAATAATTTAGGTGCTAATTTTTAATACCTTGGAATTAACAATTTACCATGAAAGAAAACTAGATGTGCTTCAAGTCCTTCTATTTCATCCATGAAAATATTTAGACAACCAACAACAAATGTAAAATTACCATGTGGTAGAAGGATTTTCAAAGTAAATTTTGAGAAATTAATAGTTTATGTTCATATAAATAATATCAAAACTTAGTAGGATAGTTAAGTAAACATTTTACGTGAACAAACTTAAAGCAAATACAAGGAAGAAGACCTCACATACAAAAAACATAATACTCATAACATACAAAGAAAAAAACTCATAGAACTTCTACATAAAAAAGTGGGATAGGAAAAAGTTAATTTATTCCATAAAATATTCTCCCTTTATAGTCCTCAAAGGTAAAGAGCCTTAGTACCTTCAAGAAGGGAAACAAGAAAATGGTGGAACATGTAATTAACTTTACCCCAAAAAAATTAGTCCCAAGATTACTTAGTTTAATCCAATAGTAAAACTGATTTTGATAAAAATATTTTTCAATAATAAAAATTCCATAACTGGTTTTGGTAACAAAAACCGATAAAAGTGTTTTCAATAAAATTCTACCTTAATCAATTTTGTTACCAAAATGATTGGGTGGTCATTTGGAATCTTTGTTTTCAAATTCAATTAAATTATAATCAATTTTATTCAATTCAATTGAAATATAATGAAAACATTAACCTTATTGAAGCCTCCTTTTTGACACGCACCCAAGCTTGTCCCAAGGTATCCATGATAATTATAAAAAATGACAATAATGGAAAGAAGGAAGAACCTAGGGCATGTTCCTTAGTTCCATGCATTGGGACAAGAGGGATGTGTGGAAATTCAAAGATGGGACTATGATGAAGTAACAAGTTTGTTTGTTCATGAACATTTCATAATCATTTCACATGCACAAGCTAAACAATGTAAATGATTAATGCAATAAAGCCAAATTGGGTCACAAATTTGCTTTGGACTATTTGGATTCAATTGGTTTGAACTTGGGGAAAAACACCAATGTCCTCCTTATAAAATGTTTCAGAGCTGGTTATAAGGACAACATTGAAATAGCCAAAATGAGCTTGAGATTCCTAAATGGGAATTCAAAACTTGCACATTTATCATTCCAAACTTCAAATGTCACTTTAGTCCTTCAAAACAAATATGTTTTGAACATGCAACTTCACTTTCCTGTTTCCCTTATTAATTTTTTTTTCCAACAACATAAATATTTTTGGTTTTCTAGGCAATTTAACCTTTGAAGTTAGCATTTAAACATTTAAGATTATTAACCAATAAAAATAATAATAGAGGGGTGGTGGAGTCCCTTTTCACTCAAGCTAACCCATTTCTTATCTTGGCTTGCTCTTGGATACATTTTATATAATGTCTTTGGTTTTGGTTATAAGTTCAAGGCTGTTGTTGTGACACATTTTATTTTCATGACAAAACAAGTGTACCTAAAGTTATAATTTATGTTTAAGCCTCACACAGGTGCATTGTTATTTGTGGGGAAGGGAATTCATGGTAATGGAAAACAATTCCTTACCTTTGAAACATTATTTAATTATTGTTTATCCATCCATCTTACCATCTAAACTACATGGCATTATTTGTTTAACATGCTCAAACAATGACTTAAGATCGGGAGCCATTGAAATTGATTATAAATGACCTATTTGTGGGGACCAATTTTGTTAATGAATATAATTCACCTTTGATGGTTTTAGAATATTGTTCATGCATGAGGATGGATAAGTTAGATGGGCAACATGTAGTATTAGATGTTGGGTGTATGGTTAAGATGTAACAAATTGCAATTAGAAATTATTAGCATTTCAATCTCTTGAAATATTCTTAAACATAGATAACTAACAAATAAATGGGAAGGGGTGTGGCAAAGGATTTGTAGCCAGCTAATCCCATGAAATTCTTGACAAGGGATGTCAAATATATTTGGTTGTGCATACACTTGAAATCAATGCACAAAACTTAAGAGAAAACTATTTAAAAGTTTTCACGAAACAAACATTGCTAAAACAACAATATTGTTATATTTTTGTCTCAACATTCCATTAACAAGAGCCATACCTAATGAATGGTCAATCCCAACCCATTAATGCAAAGGTTCAAATCAATTCTCTACCATATAATTTTGTCAAAACTTTGGGTTACTTTGAAATGCTAAATTGCAAACATGTTGTATTGGTAATATTATAAGTGGCTTGACATTGTATACAAAATTGAAGCTAAAGTCACACAAGGTGAACAAATCAAAATGAAAATCACAATGGCTAACCTTGCTGAAATTTCATTATAGCTTGTTGTGGTCCACATATGAGGTAAATGGTTGTGACCCTAAGAATTAATTTTTTGGAAGCTTTCTCATGCACAAAAAATATTTTCATGTTTTTTTTTGAATTTGTTTGAACTGTCAAATGTGTAATGTTAGATAAAATATTTGATCTGATATCCTCTCCAGTATATTTAAATAAATAAAATAAAATCATACAAGTTGAATAGAAGAACAATGACATAAGGCCCCCTTCTTTTGGATTTTCAATTTATGATGTCAAAATATGCACATGAAATATGGAATGTTAAATTTTGCTTGTAATTATGTCCCAAATTAAGGCAACCAATTTGCCTATGGCCTAACCATCACTACTCTCAAATGATCTCAAGTCAAGCAAGATATAGAAATTATTATTATGGTCGAAAATAACTGATAAGGTGCAGCACCAGCCTAGGATTGGGGAATACACTAATAGTTTTATATCCTAGGGCAATGGAATATCGGTTTTTAATTTGTTTACTTATTGGGTAAGGTCATATTATGATTTTTTTCCCCCATTAGTGTAGGGTCTGGGTAAACCAATTTTATAATTTTGGATAAATGGGTAGGGTTCGGGTACAACTTATCATATACCCTTGGTTAGGGTTAAAAAATAAAAAAGGGCAAATAATTTAACATGAGCAATGACCATCGCACACAAGATTTATAGTAGGAATCCAAAGCTTTTGTTTTGATGTAGAGTAGTCATACTAGACTAGGTCTGTTGATTTGAAGTTCTCGGAAAATTTCATGGGCTGGGACTGAGTTCCATAAGTACCAACAAATTTTGTGAAGATATATTATACCAGAGTACCTTTACAGGTTCGGCATAGTAGTGTCGAATAATTAATATAATTTGAGCTTTTTGTTTCGGCATCACAATTTTTGATTTTGAACATTTTGACATATAATGATGAAATACAATAAAATCACAGGTGCTCTCACAAAGTATTTGTTGTATTTTAGGCCAAACTAATCAAAAACAGTACAGGTTCAGGGAGGAGTGTGTTGGTATGAATTTGGCTCCCTGTATTGAATATTGAACTTTTTCGACATAAAGATCTGTTTTTTTTTCAAATTTTTGACAAAAATAAAAATAATATAATTAGTGCTGAAACTGGTGGTGGTGTTTGAGAAATGTTGTAGTGCAGTGCCAGAGTTCACATACAGAGGGACAACCATCGAACAGGTTCAATCATTCAGATACCTGGGCTTAGAGTTACATAGTACAAGAGGCATGGCAGTAGCCATAGACAAACTAACTGCTGCTGGGAAGAATGCACTGTTTGCATTATGCCGCAGATGCAATGATCTGAGCATAACAGATCCGGAAGTGATGTGCTAGTTGTTCGACTCACTGGTACGCCCAGTACTGAGCTATGCATGCGAGGTGTGGACAGGTTGTACAGGGGCGAAAGGGTTACAACAAGTAGAGCAAGTACATAGAATGTTCCTGAGAGGAATATTAGGGGTCAATAAAACAACAAACACTTTTGCTGTGTTGGGGGAGTTTGGAAGGTATCCATTGGAGTATTTCTGGTGGCAACAAACTCTCAAGTATTATGATAGACTATGGGAGTCCACACCAGATCGCCTGTTGTACTATGCCTACCAGACCCAACTCCAGATGCTCAGTGTGCTTAATGATAACCAAAGTGTTAGCTCCAGAACGTGCAGTTGTGGCTTGACGACCAAGGGGTTGGGGTTCTCTATACTAATGTCAAGTGCGTTATAGCAAGTGCACATGCTTCTTATCTAGAATCCACTTGTGGTGAACAGGCCAGAGCCAGAAGTAGCAAATTACGTACATACCAGCTGATGAACGTGAACTATACAACAAAATCTGGGTACTCATATGCACATTAGGGTTATTTGCATTCGATCACAAATGTTCAGCTCAGGCAATCTTTGTCAAGGTTCAGATGCTCCAACCATTGTTTGGAGGTAGAGTGTGGCAGGCATGCAAAGCCTGAAAGGGTACCGAGGAGAGATAGGGTTTGTCGCCTATGTCCCCTCGGAGCTGTTGAGGATGAAGACCACCTGCTGTTAGTGTGCCCAGCTCACCATGACATTCGACACAAGTTTGGTCAACAGCTAGGGAAACAATTGACTCCGTGCAGCTTACTGCCTGAATTGATGCATTCGGCTAATTAGAAAGCGGTAGCTTTGTACTTAGTTTCTTGCTTAGACAACAGGAGTGTTTTGCTCAAACCAACTAGTCTTGCCGTCAATTAGATCTCTCTGGTCCGGGTATTGACATTAAATTAAAAGAAAAGAAAGAAAGAAAGAAGCTGGAAAGGTACTATAGTAGTGGGAAGCATTCATGGCAACAAGTTCAAAACGGTCAAAATTTTTCAAAAAGAACGTACTGTAAACAATGGAAGTCTGCCAAAAATGTCCAACGGAGTGCTAAAAGTTTCACTTATTTGGTAGTTTCAACTACCCAGCAAAGGGTGAAATTTTGCACCAGTCTGCTATTAAAAAAAAGCTTGTCCACATCCATGTTCATCACAATCTCAAGTAACACTGCCAAATTGCTGACTCCACATTGCCACATTGTCAACTCCAATTCATCTTTTGGATTTCCCAACTGCTCTCCAAACTGCTCGGAATAAGTTTTTTCTAGGTTGCCCAAGGCCGATGTTTTTTCCTTTTCTGCCCAGACTTCTGCCCCAAAAGAAGGGTGTCCAATTTTCAAAGGCTGACTAATTCAAAAAAAGGTTCAATTGTCTGTTTTTTTGGGGGTCAGGGTAAATTTTGATGGCTCCTTATGCTTTAGAAGAACCCTTCCAAGCGCTTCGAATAGGTATTTTTACTATATTTTGAGAAAGATTAAAAAGATATTGAGCTTGAATGATTTTTGGCCCAATCTTTATAAACAACGTTGAATTTAATTGCATTAAATAAGATGTATGCGCAAATATAATTCATTCAAATGGATGAGGGTTCACATGGATTAACCAAATGAGATGATTTTTATAGAGAAAACATGGCCTTAAGGAATATATGTCTCAGGATGAAAGTGCTTTTGGATGATGAATATACCTCCCTTGATTAGATGAATTCCATGTATGCATTAAGTCCAATTGCAATGACATGACCGAACTAGATTTTTTTTTCACTCTAATTAATGAACGAAATAATTGGATACCGTTTCATGTTATTTCAAATGAAATAAGTTTCGTCTATGGAATAACACATAGTGTTATATTTCATCCATGAAATAATTTATTCAAAGTTTATTTATTCCACTAGAATTCAGCTAAATTCCATGAATGGACATCCATCATTAGCTGGGCTTTTGTGGCCACGAATTTTGCCACAATTACATTACATTGCAAATTAAGCCCTATGTTTCTCTACCATAATCATGGATGAAATCTTATTAATGAAAAAAAATCTTCCATCAGAATTCATCTAAATTCCATGAATGGACATGCATCGGTAGCATGGCTTTTGTTGGCCACAAATTTTGCCACAATTACATTATAGTGCAAATTAAGCCCCATGTTTCTCTACCATAATCATGGATGAAATCTTATTAATGACAAAAGCTCTTGCACTAGAATTCATCTAAATTCCATGAATGGACATCCATTGGTAGCAGGGCTTTTGTTGGCCACAAATTTTGCAAAAATTACATTATAGTGCAAATTAAGCCCCATGTTTCTCTATCATGATCATGGATGAAATTTTACTGATGAAAAAATTATGGACAATGTTTTGGAAAATCTTGATTAAAAAATGATATTTCATGGATATTCAGCCATTGGCATGGATGAAATTTACTGAAAGAAATGAAACTATTAATGAATTATGTTCTGTGGATGAAATATAACTATACATAGATGATATTTCTTCAAATAACTTATTTCACCTTAGAATATCATCAAATTCCATCACAAGAGAAATGAATGAAGGTTCATCCATTCATCAATAGGAATCCACAAAAGAGATTGTGTGCATTTTCCTTGATGGCATTTATATAACATTTCCTGGAAAAAAAAAACTTCGAATGCATTTTCATGGAAGAAACAAAACACTAGGTGATATTTCATGGATGAAACGTATTTCAGGTTGAAACAACATGAAATTTTATCCAACTACTTTGTTCATCTGCAATGAATTTCATCTAGTTGGATCAGTTTACATGAATAAAAAAATTCACATCATTGCCTTTTGACATAATGCACATGTGTAATTCATGGAATGAGTGGATATAGGTTGATGGATCAAAATTAATTTAACCCATGGAGTTGGATTGCTTGGGTTCATATTTTCTCCATAAAAAATCATTTCATAATTTGCTTTCATACCTACGCACAAGCCTATTCAACACCCTCTGTATATTCCAGTAGTACCTAGGCTGGTTAGGCGCTAGCTAATTACTTTTTGGAATTTGCCACAAAATTTGTAAAATGCATGCCTGCCATGCCAAAAAAATGAATGAAGCTCTGAAGGACAATAGGTTCGTTTTTTTTATATAATGTGGAGTTGCAAATTATTATTATTATTATTATGGCCAAAAATACCTGTGTTAATATTGATGCTAGATAATCCAAACCCCTTTTCACACTTAAAGAAGTTTGTGCTTGATCCAAAGTACACTTATAGGCCAGTTTACCTCTAGTGGTGGACCAGTTCTAAAGAGTGTTTAATACTTGGCAGTGGGCATTACTGCAATGTTCTGCACTCTGTCAACAAGAACTAACTTCAAGTTTTGCCTACCCAATTTTGTTTTTCAGTTTCACACAAGACTGGTCTGTAATCTGCTGGTTTCCATGGGTCCTACTAGAGTGGGTTCGTTGACATGAAGTTCTCCCAAACTTTCATGTAGCCAGGATTGTATTGCATACCTACAACTCATGTTGTGAAGATAATTGTTTTTTTGAAAAGAAAAGGAGTCCAGCAGCCTAAATCTGAATTTTTCAGAATTTCAACAGTAATCTTTAAGTATGCTAAGTGCAGTGACAAGTTTCAAAGGTATTTTTCAACTGGCTATCATAAGAATTAATTAATGTGAAACATGAGTGGTAAGTATGATATATAGTTTTTCAGATGCCAGACGTTGCAGAAGCAAGTGGTGGTAAGAGTTCAGAAAGCAGCAGGAAGTACTCGACTTTCCATGGTGCAGCTCAATGAAAGCAAGATCTTTGCCATCATGCACTATAGATTTGTGCAGTGTGTTTCTTAAAGATCAGTTCAGTTTTGTACTGACTGGTACTGAAAGCGCAACAATAATCCTACAGGTTGTTGTAGTACCAAGCATTTTTTTGAATGGCGTAATTTCGCGAAAAAGAGCAAGTGAAAAATTAAATTTTCTCGAAATGATGTGTTCGTTAGAGTTTTCAATCCCCAGAACTGAGGAAGATATATATTTTTTAAATGCCAGATCCTTATATTGGTTGTCAGTGTGTAGCCAAATATATAGAAGGATCACAAAGGACTTATGATTCATTTTTGGTTTATAGCTGAACTTGGCTAAATCTTCCCCATGATGATCGCCAGTTTTTTGTAAATCTATCTCTAGATGGTGGCCAATGTCGCTTCAAAACAAGGTAAACGTACAGTCAGCAATATGGCGGTCTGGAACGCGAGTTTTTCCCCCAAATTCAATTGGGTCCACTGGCAAGGATCCTCAGCATATTGGCAAGGGATCCTCAATCTTAAAGGGGGACTGTTCTGGGTGGTCTGGAGCATGTTTACAACTGTATTGCTACACATGACGAAATAGAAAGTGCATAAGTAAAGTATGTGACTAGTTTAATTATTTTTATTTCTAAAAATGTGGAATGAAATTTCGAACCTTCAGAAACTTTTTGATGCCACTTTTGATTTTTCGATAAAAAAATTCACCAAAAAAAAATCTCTTGAACTCATAATGTCACTGACATCACATAACACTAGTGCAGCTTCTATGTTCCTTGTGATTGGAAATGAATGGGTCAATTACAATGGTGCTATTACTAAATTATTTCTACCGTTATATTACTGAGAAGTGATAGACTTTCACAAGACGAAATTTTCTATAAGTCATCCATCAGTGTAAAGTTTGTATGCAATGAGAACGATAGTTATAAGCATTTCTAAAGTTCTGTCTGCTTTTACAACCTCAACTCTGCTCAGCGCATTCAACGAACGGAGAAGTGTTCTGCTGTTAAGTCGTTCTTTAGAGTGGAGGAAAGGAACTGTCGATTGCTAGGTGTGGTTTTTTTTGTTCCCCCCGTTCCTCATTCTCATGACGATTCCTTTGTTCGAACTTTGTATTTGTTTCAAGTCAAAAACCGGACCACACCCGTTTGTGTGTGAGGAAGCGTGATCAGTTAGTTGCTTTTTTTTTGTAGTTTTGTTTCCTGGTGTCTGTTTATATTTCCGGTGCAGCTCATTGCTGAGAGGACATAATGCACACATGTAATTCATCCAATCAGTTAGCACAGATTATTAGTACAGTGAAGATAACCGAGGAAAAAAAAATCACACCCCCACATCCAGCAATTTCATTGGCCATAATTTGTTTTTTCAACGTTACACAGAAGCCTATTCAACATCCTCTGTTGATTACAGTGGTACCTAGCATGGTGAGGCACTAGTTAATTACTTTTTGGAATTGCTGTAAATCCTGAAAAATGAATGTGTGCCATGCCAAAAATATGAATGAAGCCCTCAACCACAAGAGCTTCATTTTTATAATATAATGCTGAATTATAAATTATTATTATTGTTGTTGTTATGGCTGAAAATAGCTGATAAGGTGCAGAACCCACCTATGTATAGGGAGTACACTAATAATTTTATATCCTAGGGTAATGGAATATCAATTTTTGATTTGTTAAGGAAAATTATAATGGTTGACCTTGCTAAAATCTCATAATAGCTAGTTGTGGTCCTAATATGAGGTAGATGGTTGTGACCCTAAGAAAATTAATTTTTTGGAGGTTTTCTCATGCACAAAAAAATAATTCATGTTGTTTTTTTAATTTGCTTGAAGTGTCGAATGTGGAATGTTATATAAAATATTTGATCTGATATCCTCTGGAAATATATTTATTTATAAAAAAAAATTCATTTCAAGTTGATGACATAAGGCCTCCTTCTTTTGGATTTTCAATTTATGATGTCAAAATCTGCACATGCAATATCGAATATTCAATTTTGCTTGTGATTATGTCCCAAATAAAAATTTGAAGGCAACCAATTTGTCTCTGGCCTAGCGATCACTATTCTTAAATTATCTCAAGTCAAATGAGATAGAAAAAGTATACTGCCCCCTCCACACTTTGCTTCCAATTGTGTGATGAATTAATGAAAATAGTAATAATCTATATGCACCTTTATTTTCATCCAAATTAAACACCTGACATCTCAATACATTGAAATTGGAAAAAAAAATCCAATTCCAAATATCAAATGTTTGACTCTCAATAAATGCATACTAATAAATCCTTCCAAGAAAAGAACGTGGATCACTTTTATCTAGGCCTACATAAAAATTCCCTCCCTTCAACATAAGTTGAGAACGTTAGTTTTGAAAAAAAAACCCTGAAATTGTTGGAAGTTATACCACAATACCTTGGTAGTTTCAACACAAATAATATTATTTGTAGAAATCCCATTCAGATCTAGAAATACATTTTGGGACAAATTCAATTTGTAATAATATATTTAATTGTCTAATACATGTGCAATAGTCCATGTGTGGTGTGTTTATAGTGCAACTTACGCCTCATGTTTCTCTACAATAATCACAGATAAAATCTTATTACTGGGAAAAAAAAGAATGCTCTTGACTTGATCTTGATTTTTCATCCCTTTCATCCATAAAACAAATGATATTTCATCAATATTCAATCATTGAACATGGATGAAATTGAATGGAGGAAATGAAACTATGAATGAATCATATTTTGTGCATGGAATATGAATATACATCAATGATATTTCTTCAATGAACTTATTTCACATTAGAATCTCATGAAATTTCATCACAAGAGTTATGACTGAATGTATGAAGACTTATGACTGAAGGTCCATTCATTCAGCAACCCGAATTCATGAATGACATTGCATGCATGTTAATTCATGGAATTTACATAAAATTACATGGACAACTGAAACTTTGAATGCATTTTTGTGGATGAAATAAAACACCAGGTGATATTTCATGGATGAAAGTGTTTCATTTTCAAACAAAACGAAATTTCGTCCAATTATTTTATTCATCCACAATGAATTTCATCTAGTTGGATAAGTTTGTATCAATAAAAAATTAACATTATTGCCTTTGGACATGATGCAGACATGTAATTCATCTAATCAGTGAGGATAGATTATTAATACACTGAAGATAACTAAGGAAAAAAACATCAGACCACCACATCCAGCAATTTCATTGACCATACATTTTTTTTCAACCTTCCACACAAGCCTATTCAACACCCTCTGCTTATTACAGTGGTACCTAGGCTGGCTAGGCAGTAGTTAATTACTTTATGGAATTGCTATAATTCCTGAAAAATGCATGTGTGCCATGCCAAAAATATGAATGAAGCTCTCAAGCCCAATAGCTTCAATTTTTAATATAATGCTGAATTGTAAATTATTATTATTATGGCTGAAAATAACTGATAATGTGCAGAACCAGTCTAGGTATAGGGAGTACTCTACTAGTTTTATATCCTAGGGTAATGGAATATCAATTTTTAATTTGTTTACTGGATGGGTAAGATCATATTATGATTTTTTTTCCCCATTACTGTAGGGTCCGGGTAAACAAATTTTATAATTTTCGATAGATGGGTAGGGTTCGGGTACAACTTATCGTATACCCTTGGTTAGGTTGGACAAAACAAAGGGGGCAAATAATTTAACATGAGTGATGACCATTGCACAAAAGATTTATAGTAGGAATCCAAAGTTTTTCTACATCCCGCTTTGATGTAGAGTAGTCATACTAGACTAGGTCTATTGACTTGAGGTTCGCTGAAAATTTCATGGGCTGGGACTCAATTTTATAATTCCAACGAATCTTGTGAAGATATATTAAACCATAGTACCTTTGCAGCTTTGGCACAGTAGTGTTGAATAATTAATATAATTTGAAGTTTCTGTTTTAGCATCATAGTATTTGATTTTGAAAATTTTGACATATAATGATTAAATACCATAAAATCACAAGTGCCTTCACAAAGTATTTGTTGTATTTTAGGCCAAACTAATAAAAAACAGTAGGGGTTCAGTGAGGACTGTGTTGGTTTTAATCCAGCTGCCTGTATTGAATCTTGAACTTTTTCAACATAAAGTTTTTGACATATTATTTTAAGTCTTGCTGAAATTCTGGGTGTCCAGGGCCTGATATTTATTCCTTTTCTGCCCCAAGTTCTGCCCCCCAAAAAAAGAGTGTTCAATTTTCAAAGGCTAACTAATTCAAGAACTGGTTCAATTGTCTGTTTTTTTGGGGGTCGGGATAAAATTTGATGGCTCCTTATGCTTTCGATGAATCCTTCCAAGGGCTTTGAATAGTTATTTTTACTATATTTTGAGAACAATTACAAAGATTTTCAGCTTGAATTTGTTTTGGCCCAATCTTTATAAACAATGTGGAATTTAATTGCATTAAACAAGATGTAAGCACAAATATAAGTCATTCAAATGGATGATGGTTCACATTGATTAACTAAATGAAATGATTTTTACAGAGAAAACATTGCCTGAAGGAATATATGTCTCAGGATGAAAGTGCTTTTGAATGATGAATCTAACCCCCTTTGATTAGATGAATTCCATGTGTGCACTATGTCCAATTGCAATGACATGACCGAACTAGATTTTTTTTTCATCCTAATTAATGAATGAAATAATTGGATGCAATTTCATGTTGTTTCAAATGAAATAAGTTTCATCTATGGAATAACACTGAATGTTATATTTTCATCCATGAAATAATTTATTCAAAGTTTATTTCTTCCACTAGAATTCATCTAAATTCCATGAATGGACATCCATCAGTAGCAGGGCTTTTGTTGGCCACAAATTTTGCAACAATTACATTTAAGAGCAAATTAAGCCCCATGTTTCTCTGTCATGATCATGGATGAAATCTTATAAATGAAAAAATTATGGACAATGTTTTGAAAAATCTTGAGTTCATCTTGAGTTTTCATCCCATTTCATCCATTAAAAAATGAAATTATTAATGAATTATATTGTGTGGATGAAATATAACTACACATACATGATATTTCTTCAAAGAACTTATTTCACCTTAGAATATCATCAAATTCCATCACAAGAGAAATGAATGAAGGTTCATCCATTCATCAATAGGAATCCACGAAAGAGATTGTGTGCATTTTCCTTGATGGAATTTATATAAAATTTCTTGGAGAAAATAAACTTTGAATGCATTTTCACGGGTGAAATGTGTTTTGGCTTGAAACAAAACGAAATTTTATCCAAGTACTTCGTTCATCTGCAATGAATTTCATCTCGTTGTATCAGTTTACATCAATAAAAAATTCACGTCATTGCCTTTTGAGAAAATGCAGATGTGTAATTCATGGAATGAGTGGGTATTGGTTCATGGATCAAAATTAATTTCACCCATGGAAACGGGTTACTTGGGTTCGTATTTTCTCCATAAAAAATCATTTCATAATTTGCTTTTCATACCTACACACAAGCCTATTCAACACCCTCTGCATATTACAGTAGTACCTAGGCTGGTTAGGTGCTAGCTAATTACTTTTTGGAATTTGCCACAAATTTTGCAAAATGCATGCCTGCCATGCCAAAAATATGAAGGAAGGTCTGAAGCACAATACCTTTGTTTTTTTTTTGTATAATGCTGAATTGCAAATAATAATAATAATAATAATAATGGCCAAAAATAACTGATAAGGTGCAAAACCAGCCTAGGCAGTGGGCAACCTGTAAAGATGTTCATTTTGGGCAGGTTGGAGAGCACTCAGGCAGTCCACAATATGAAGTTGAGTTGACAAAGTTGGCACTGTAGCCCTGGTGACTTGGGATTGGCAATTTGGCGACATGGATTTGGCACAACCAAACTTGGCAAAATAGCCCACCAATTTTCCATTGTTTGGGACATGTGGCTAGATGTCCAATTTTGCACTGTTATGTGATTAAGAGCATATTTGCACTCAAACCAGTGTTCTTTTCATTCAATTTTGTGATGCTCACACATTTGCAAGCATCCCGGAAAAAATTTCGCCTTATTTGGCGAGTGTGTTGTAAAGGATCATTAAACCATTAGCAAGTAGACAGAGCTGTGACAACACACTCCTTCAAAAAAAAAGGGGATGAATTTGAGGGAATTTGAGGGAATTTTTGGAATTATGGATAAAAAAATCACTTTTTTTTCTTATCTTCCTTTGGGAATTTTTTTGACAAAAAAAAAACCACTGACCCACACCCTATTTCACCCAGTGTTTGTTTTTCACATCCAACAAATGGTGTTAATTATTTCCCCAACCCAACCCCTAAACGCATGTGGAATTAAACACAAACTGTGGATAGGGAGAGACAATTTAAATACTACTTGTCAATTGGGCCAACAAGAAGCAGATCATTTTCTTTTAGTAAGTCCCATGGAGACTGCGGTACCAGTGATTTTTGGGTGAAAAATTGTCAAAAGGTCACACTAAATGAAAAAGGAAAGCATTTTGTGGCATAATTCTGTTCATTTAAAGAATTTCCAACAAATTTAGAGGCGAAATTGGATATTTTTATGCGTTGTCATGACATTTATGGCTACTAGCTACCGATTTTGAAGTGTTTTCTATAGAGATTTCATAGGTAATGCCGAATTTGCTCTTTAGCTCGATGACTGCCAGCACTTTACGAGAAATGAATGCACAACAATAATGTGGCTATCGGTAAACCTACAGTCACCATTAAGTACGGTATGGAGCGCGGGTTTTTTCCCCAAATTCAATTGGGTCCACTGGCAAGGATCCTCAACATTACTGGCAAGGGATCTTCAGTTTTAAAAGTCGACTGTTCTAGGTGGTGTGTAGCATGGTTACAAATGTTTTGCTACACACGACGAAATAGGAAGTGCCTTGGTAAAGTATGAGACTAGTTTAATTATTTTTATTTCAAAAAATGGCGAATGAAATTCTCAACATTCAAAAACGTTTGATGCCATTTTTCACTTTCGAAAAAAAAAATTCGTCAAAAAGAAAATGTCTGAAACTCGACAATCTCACTGACATCACATAACACTAGAAAATGTCTGAAACTTGACAATCTCACTGACATCACATAACACTAAAAAATGTCTGAAACTCGACTCGACAATCTGACTGACATCACATAACACTAGTGCAACTTCTATGTTCCTTGTGGTTCGAAATTGTATTTCTGAGAAGCGGAAGACTTTCACAAAACGGAATTTTCTATAAATCATGCATCAGTGTAAAGATTGTATGCGAAGAGAACAATAGATATGAGCGTTTCTAAAGTTCTGTCTGCTTTATGACCTCAACCCTGCTCTGCCTGTTCAACAAGCTGAGAAGTGTTCTGCTGTTAAGCCGTTCTTTAGAGTGGCGGAAAGGAAATATCCATTGCTAGGTGTGTGTGTGTGTGTGTTTTCCCCCTTTTCCTAACTCTGGTGCGGATTCCTTCGTTGGAACTTAGTATTTGTTTCATGTCAAAAACCTGACCACGCCGTTTGTGTGGGAGAAAGCCTGATAACTGAGTTGTGTAGGTTTGTTTCTTGGTGTCTATTTAATTTTCTTTTGAGGCTCGTTGCTGAGAGGATCTTTTCGGTCGCTCTTTGCGCTTGGTTTAAAGGCCAGAAACGGAGTGCCGGTTTGTACCCGAGAAGAGTGATCAGTGACTGTAATTCGGGCTCGCCGTTGAGACGAGTTCACGTTCTTCCAATCCCTCACTTCATCAGCTTTTTTTTTCCCTTGCTGATTGGCGTGTAGACTTCTTCGCCTGAACTTCGCACTGATTACAAACCTTAATCGGAGGACGTTGTTTGTGCGTGAGATAGCGTGATCAGTGAGCTGCGCAATTTCATTGGGTGGTGTCATTTTTATTTTGTTTCCCGTAGAGCACCTGATGGGCATGTTACGACGCAGTGTGGGTTTACTGGAAATTGATGATTAAAGATACAGTTCAACGCCACCCGTAGTCTAGCTGAATCACGGAAAATTTTTCTTCATCAACGCAACCCAAAGGTACCTTTATTAATGTCTGTTCACGACACAGTGTGGCTTTAGGAAGAAAACATTTCTCCACTTGAAGTGCTTCTTATTGAAGCAAGATCAGTGTAGATATGTTGAATGTGTATTTTAATGGCTGGCTGCAGATACGACTCGTTTGGTCGAGCTTTCTTTTTAGTTAGAAGCGCTATTTGTGATCATTGAGTTCGGCTTGTTTAATTCTGGGTTTTCAATTCTTCTTTTCCGTGCAGATCATTGCTGTGAACACGTCTTCGCTCACTCTTTGCGCTTCTTTCAGTGAAGACGAGAAACGGAGCGCTCGGTTTGTGCGCGAGAAGACTGATAAGCTACCAGAAATCGGGTTGGTTCTAAAAATGATCTCACGTTTGTGCAATCCCCGGGTTAATAGGCCTAATAGTATAGATTTGAAAGCGCTGCTGCTGACCCAAGGCGTCATTGTGGCTACTGTTTTGTCCACTTTTGTGGCTGCTCGTGAGTTAGCACCTGAACCATCGGCGTCGTCCCCGTCTGCATCATTTTCATCGTCATCCTCGTGTTCACGAGCGCTCGCGACAACGCTGTGGGGTGGCGCTTTCGCGTTTTTCAGCTTGATGGCCGATGCATGGGCTGTCTCTAAAACATGCTTCTCGGAGAATGGCCGCTTGACGGCCACTGTATGGGATGTTTCTCAATCAGCCTTCTCGGAGGATGACAGGAAAAGCTTGCGTTTGAGTGTGGGGGCGGCATTTATGTTTTCACCGTTGCAACCATGGATCCGACTTTGTCTCATTTTAAATAAGATGTTAACCACCTTGAGGTTTCGCCAAATCCTTGGAAGTTCAACCAATCCTGAACTACGACCTGATACCATGTTACGGAGGGTCGTAGGCAACATCCTTGTTATATTTTTTGGGATCAACCAACCACCAGGTTTTTTGAAGATTACAAGACTAGTAGCGAATGCTCCCATTGTGCTAGCAATGAGTGAGTCAACCGATCTACCGTCTACACATGTGCGTGGGCTTCACGATGACGAATATGTTGGCGATGCTTTGATCCTCGGGCAGAAGACAGATGAAAATTCATGCTTGATGCTACTAAGTGAAGCAGGGAAATTGGCATTATTGGAAAGTACTATCCTTCCTAATTACAACCAACTTAGGTTTCTAGAAGGTAGGAGTGGTATAGGGGCACTTATAATTGGTGTACAAGCAATAGGATATGTTACATCTATTGTTTATAGAGCAATTCATCATTTGCAGGTGAGTCCTATAGAAGTCATAGGGTTTGTTCATAGCATGTTTGTCATTGTTGGGTCTGGTGTTCATAGTGTGGGAGTGGTTTGTCAATGTCCTCTTGTCATGTACTTGAACCCTACACAAGAACAAAAAATGTTAGAGAAATGTAAGTCACCTACTCGATGGTCGGACGTGGATGACTTATCTTGCAAAAATGCAATGATAAGAGGACTGGTGGTGGTGGGGAGCGTGGTGGTGGCATCCACGGTATTTGTTAGCAGGCAACTGTTTTTACAATTAGGTACGTTAGATTTCAGCGGACCCTTTATAATAATCGCTTTTCTTGTCATCCAATTACTCATCAGTATAAGCATCACGCGTCGGAGTGAGTCATATTTGTCGAAGAGGTTGAGGTTGGAGAAGATGAAGTTCATGTCGTTTGTTGGTTTGATCTATAGTTTTGTTGGGGTAGTTGTATCCATTGTGGCCACCATAGTGAATTGGCACACCAGCAAATATGATAGTGGAAACCCTTCTGTGATACACAACTTACCTTTCCTAGGTTAAAACTAATTTTTCTCATTTTAGTGATGAGTTTTACATAATATCCACAACCTTGATACATCATCAAGGGTTGTTTTGGATTGGATACGAAATAAACAAAGTTTAAATTTTTTTCTCATGTATGGTGATTTTAAATACTTCTTATAATATCAAATAATTATGTTGGTATATTTTCATTTGTTGAATTCATATTGTTATAATCAATAAAGACATTTCAATTATTTGGAATAAGTCTATGATAATAGTATATGAATTAATAAGTTGTTTTCATACTTCTCATTCCATTTCATGTGAAATTTCAAAAAGAATCAACCATATGTTTTATGGGTTTCAGGTTTAGGGTCCACCTGCGTAAATAAAGTGAGTTATTTTAATGTATTTTTCAATCAAGTTTTGAATGTTGGTGAATGCACAATTATGTTTTCAACTTTTCATCATTTTTATCACATTTGAAATACTATGTGCATATTATAGAATACCATATTTCGTTAAAGAAAACATGCATATAAATGTAATTTGAACAAGGGGTTTGATTATAAGATTTGTACCTACCATAAAAGGTAAACTCTACATGCAATAAATTGCTGGATCCAATATTTATTTAAGTTTTTCAAGTCCTTAAATAGTAAATTACGAAGTGTTGAAAGGAATGTACCCTTCTAACTAATCTTGTCAAAGATGTAAAATTCTCCTTGCTTCCATTGAGTTTGTTCAAATAGTTAACACACATGTATGTTTCAAAATAAAAGAAAAATATTAAGAATTTATTTAAAGAACTAATAACAAATCATTGTTGAATGGAAGATGCCACAAATGCTCTTTTTGTGACATATTGAAAAGAATTTGAATGTCAATATGATTTCAAAAAAAAAAAAAAAAATCCAATTTTATTAAGTTCAAACTATATGACATTTATGCATAATTTGTAATTGTGTTATATCAATGGTAACTTGGTATATGTTTGGACAATAAAAGAATAAGTTAGGAATGTTGTTGAAGACGCAATTTAAATGATTGTATCAAATTGAATGCCTAGTAAGTGGCAACCCACATTTACCATTGCCTCTTCCCATGCAAAGTTTTGGAAATGCAACTTCACCAAATTGTGAGATTCATTCATACATCACAAAAGGCTTTTAATTGTTTGTGATCACACCATACACTAACCCTCTTAAATCATGGGCCTTATGCTTATGCTTTTGGTATGACCAAAAAACTTTCAATAAGGCAATGTGCTTGTTTAGAAATTTTCATACCAATAGAGCAAAACTTATTGAATTTATACAATATTTTTCTAGGAAAATTAGTTAAATTTTGAAAATTGATTTTGTTATAATAATTCTAAAATGATACCCATTTCAACCAAAACAATATTAAGCTTGGTGACCTTATAGGAGGTTTATTTTATACTTGGCCATTACCCCAAAAGTTTGAAATAATTTTAATGCCATCAAAATAAAAATAATCATGATGTTGCCCATTATATGGTTTAACAAAAAAAGTTCCCTTCTCCAGAACATTCCATATTGGTTTCAATAAATTGTGATTTTATTGATTTCATGTATGAATAATAATGTTTTTTTATTAGCAACCTCAACATTTATATTTTTTATTTTGTTGTCACTATAAAATAACACATACCAAAATCAATTCTAGATTTAAGATCATGTCATAAAAATTGAATGCTTATTTTTAAAAATATTATGAAGATTAAAAAGGTCATACACAACATCAATTCACTTAGTACTTTGATGTAAGAATAATTACTATCATTTAACATTATAGGGTTTTTATTGTTTTCATTTATACATTAAAAAAAAATCTTTATTATTTCAAAACTAAAAAAAATCCAATTTACTTCCAAGAAGCATATTTGAGACATAATAATCTAATTTAATATGTTTAAAAATTTAGCAACTAAATTGTTGGATTTTATTTAGATTTATAAAATTTCAAAACAATGTTTATACATTCATACCATTTCACCAATTGTTAGTTGTGAACATAGTTTCATTTTGCTTTGAATAAAAAACTTGACAAGTCATACCTTTTCCTTAAATATCTTGATATCTTTCCTTATGCCATTATACAAATGAATGTTCTACCTTTCCCCTACATGAACAAAGGACACAAGGAATGTGCTACCTTGTCTATTAATAGGAAGAACATTGCATGTAAACAATCCCACCCTTTAAAACCTTATCTTCCTACAAAATGAAAACAAATGAGTTAATCAATATTTTATGTATATTTTTGTAATGCAATGGATGAAACCATAAAGATTATCTCATACATATGTCGAAAGTAATCAACTAACATTGGAAGGGTGTCACCTTGGGTACATCAAACAATTGGGGAGAAAACAATCATTCATTTTGTTTGCAACGTTAAATCAAAAGGTTTGAGTTCATGTGTTCTTGTGAATTTAACCCAAGTTCACACCCTTTAGCGAGAACTAAAATAAGAATTGAACCATGGAGGGTGAAAGCATGCTAAAATACACAATTAAATGTCTTTGATTTAAAATGGAATAAAAAATGAAATTGTGTTGGCCAAAAATAGAAGAAAGTAGATTCAAAATTTATTTAAATTTCATTGTGAAACCATGGTGCTTTCTATTGGGTTTATATTAAGTTGAATAAAAAATTTGAAATTTTTTCGAATAATAAAAGTAATGAACAAATATTTTGAATTTGACTTGTCAATATGGTGTTCAAAATTGCTTTTTCATTTGAAATTTTAATGAAATAGATTTGTGGGAGGTTATAGCATAAAAATCATTGTATATTAAAAAGAAGCAAAATAAATAAATTTTACTTTCTCTTTGATAAAATATACTTCACACATACTTGAAACAAATGTTACAGTACCAAAAAATAAGGTTCAAAAGCTACTAACATTTTAAAAAGTTGATTTGAAGCCTAATTCTAGAATGTAATTTTTAAAAATTAATTCATAATAGTGAAGAAGTATTTTTTTTTGAATCATTTAAGTAAAAATATTACATGTATGATAAATTTTGAATGGGTTTCTAGCCTATTTTTGTTAGTTTGACAAATAGACTACCAATGTAATTGAATTGTATACTTTATTGTGCTCTCACCTTGGAACTAGTCATTTGTCAATCATGAATTGTGAACAAACATTTTTAACACAAAATCAAGTTCTTTAAGTAAGCAAAATGAATTTTAAGAATATTGTTAAGTAGGCTAAAGTTTGTAATTAAGTATTGAGTTTAGTTAGTTGTTGAACTCAATACGTATGCAAGAGATCCTATGTAAATTTAATGCAAAACTTTGTATATATAAACAACCTTTAGCATTGGGGAGTGTGTAGCATGTACATGGAATTGAATTTGGTTTTTTTATTCGAGCCTAGAGCATTTTTAGTTTGGAAAAATGCATTTGAACCAAAATCAAAAGGTTCAAAAATTTAAAAAAAACTAGGATCAACCCACACCCAAATAACTTCCAAATAAAATAAAATGTCAAAATTGGAATTGGAAGTTTGTTGAAAAAACAAAAATCGCAGAACATTAGTTGAAATGTATTCATCATAAAGGCCACAAAGTCACATTTGTGGTCTTAGTTGTAAATGTCATTTCACACGTAGTTTTAATGTTTTCTATCACTATAGTTGTTATGGACAAAAACTTTTATGACAATAATATGATGGACAATAGTTTTTGTGATTGTAATAACAGTGATTGTCTTCAATGATACAATAAATTCAATTATGCTTGTGAAATCATGGAGTAGAAAATTGATTTAACTACACTTTAAGACTTTTGCAAAATATTTTTAAAAATCAAATCACATGTTCAATTTTCCTAATTATGTTGCATTGTTCCAACTTTCATCATCTCTCATGACTTGGTTTGCATGTATTATTAAAGGCTAGTGTTACTTTGGACAATGTGTTATCAATCTAGTGTAAAGAGTCCAAGACTTCCAATATGAGGTAATCCACCATGTTCTAATAATTATTTTCTCCACATTTATGAATATCCAATTTCTAATTCTTTGAAGGAGTAGAGTGATACTTATAACATGTAAAATAACATATATACATGAGATTCACTACTCAAGATGATAGGGTTGATGATAGGTAAAGATGAAATAATGTTATGTCTTTATGTTATGTCTTGAAGCAATGCACACAAACCTTGCTGTTCATAATCCTTTCTAAAAATTGATAGGTGTTTTGTACCTTGGAACTAACAATTTACCATGAAAGCAAACTAGTTGTGCTTCAAGCACTTTTATTTCATCCATGAAAATATTTAAACAACCAACAACAAAAGTAAAATTGCCATGTGGTTGAAAGACTCTTAAAGGAAAATGTTGAGAAATTAATAGCTTATGTTCATGCAAATAATAAGGTTTTTGATACCCTTCCCTACTCCATGGGAAAGATACACACTCCATCTCTCCTCCACCTATAATCCTTTATTTTGTCATTTATTTGTTTCAATTATGTGCAATAGGAAATCATAAAAAGCAAAGAATTAATTTGTCAAAATTTAAACCATTTTGGTAGAAAAACAATACTAAAGAATTTTTTGAAACGAGGTGGAATCTATTTGTCAACAATCACATAATAGAAATGCAAAAACATAATTGAATGGAAATGGAAAAGATTGATTAACTTCATAATTAAACGAAGATCTTTCATATATGTAAAATATGATATTCAAATTCAATCAATAAGTTTGACAATTCCCAACTAAGAATTGTAATCTAATTAATTAAAGGTGGTAGATTTTCAAATTTATTTCCTTTCTACAATTTTTTTTTTACATATATATATTGTGAAGATGTCAAACTATCTTTCAACATTCCAATTTATTCTACTCCCCATTGTGAAAAATCATAACCTTGTCGATGTTGATCTTTGGCTGCTCCTAGATGTCACTCTAGGTTACTTGCATGCCCTATTTCAACACTTTCTTGCAAAACCTCCTCCACTCTTTTCTTCATAATATTTCTTGTCAACATTCTTGGCATATTATAAATAATTATAAAAAGTTGTAATGTGTTAACTATTTTGGTTTTATTATTTTTATTTTTCAAAACAACAATAAACAAATAGTTTTGGCATCGTCAAATAGCTATAACCAATATTTGACCAAATAAGAATGACGATGAATTACAAATTTTGAATTCAATCTCCATGGTATGGTCACCAAATGTTAAGGCCACTTGGCGAACTACCAGATTTGGAAAAGAATAAAATAATGGAGCAAAAGATAATATCTTTTTATTCTCCTTAAATAAGCAAAAAAATTAAACAAAAAAAGGACTATCAAAATTTAGTAGGATAGTTTTGTCAATTGTTTACAAAAACAAACCTAAAACAAATACAAGGAAAAGACCTCACATACAAAAAATAAAATATTCACAATATACGAAGAAAAAAATTCATAGAACTTCTAAATACAAAAATGAGATAGAAACAATTTAATTTGCTCCATGAAAATATTCTTCTTTTATAATCATCAAAGGTACAAAGCCTTAAGTAACTTCAAGAAGGAAAACAAGAAAGTGGTGGAATAGGCAATTAACCTTATCCCAAGAAAATCGGTCCTAATATTATTCAATTCAATTCGATAATAAAACCTATTTTGATAAAAATATTTTTCGGCAATGAAAATTTAGTAACTAGTTTTGGTAATAAAAACTTATTAAAGTGTTTTCTATAAAATTCTACCTTCATAATTTTTGTTATTAACATGATTGGGTGGTTGTTTATATTCTATTTTTTTCAAATTCAGTTCAACTGATTTCAATTCAATTGAAATATAATGAAAATCAATACCTTATCAAAGCCTCCTTTTTGACACGCACCCAAACTTGTCCCAAGGTATCCATGATATTTATAAAAAAATGACAATAATGGAAAGAAGGTAGAACCTAGGGCATGTTCTTTAGTTCCATGCATTGGGACAATAGGGATGTGCGAAAATCCAAAGATTGGACTCTGATGAAGTGACAAGCTTGTTTGTTCATGAAAATTTCCTAATCATTTCACATGCACAAGCTAAACAATGCAAGTGGTTAGTGCAAAAAAAGCCAAATCGGGTCGCAAACTTTCTTTGGACAATTTATACCCACTTGGTTTGAATTTGGGAAGAGACATTGATGTCCCTTTTATAAAATGTTTTAGAGTTGGTTACAAGGACAACATTGAAATAGCCAAAATGAGCTTGAGATTCCTAAATGGGAATTCAAAACTTGCACATTTATCATCTTAAATATTTAAATTATCACTTTAGTCATTCTAAACAAGTCTGTTTTGAGCATGTAACTTCACTTTCCTATTTCCCTTATTAATTTTTTTCCCAATAAAATAAATATTTTTGGATTTCTAGGCTATTTAACCTTTGAAATCAACATTTAAGCATTTAAGATTATTAACAAATACCAACTTTCAAACTAGGGAATTCACTAGAGGAATTAGATAAGGATGTTTTCCCTTTATTCTCAAAGACTTCCCACATCTTTGGGGGGGGGTGGGGGGGGGTTTGGTGGGGTCCCTTAGCTTTCCACTCAAACTAATTCATTTCTTATCTTGGCTTGCGCTTGGATACATTTTATATAGTGTTTTTGGCCGTGGTTGTAAACTCAAGGCTAGGGTTGTAACACATTTTATTTTCATGACAAAACAACTTTACTTAAAGTTATAGTTTATGTTTAAGCCTCACACAAGTGCATTATTCTTTATGGGGAAGGGAATTCATGGTAATGCAAAAAATGTTTTTGCCTTTGAAACATTATTTAATTTTTGTTTATCCATCCATTGTACCATCCAAACTACATGGCATTATCAATTTAAAATGCTTAAGCAACAAAGTAAGAATGGGTGCCATTGAAATTGATTATAAATGACCTATTCATGGGGACCAATTTTGCTAGTCAAAAGAATTCAACTTTGATGGTTGTAGAATATTGTTCATGCACAGGGATGGACAAGTTAGATGGGCAACATGTAGTAGTAGATGTTGTGCGATGGGTTAAAATGTAGCAAATTGCAATTAGACATTAGTAGCATTTCAATTGCTTGAAATATTCTTAAACATAGGCAATTGACAAATAAATGGATAGGGGTGTGGTAAAGGATCTGTAGCTAACTAATCCTACGAAACTTTTGACAAGGGATGTCAAATATATTTGGTTGTGCATACATCTAAAATCAATGCATAAGACTTAAAATAAAACTATTTAAAAACTTTCACTAAACAAACATTGCTAAAGCAACAATATTGTTATTTTTTAAAAAAATGTTACATTAACAAGAGCCATACATAATGAATGGTCAATCCTAACCCATTGATGCAAAGATTTGAATCAATTCTTTACCATATAATTCAGACAAAACTTTGGGTTACTTCGAAATGGTAAATTACGAACATGTTGTATTTGGTAATGTCATAAGAGGCTTAACATTGCACACAAAGTTGAAGCTAAAGCCACACAAGGTGAACAAATAAAAAGGAAAATCACAATGGCTGACCATGTTGAAATTTTGTTATAGCTAATTATGGTCCCCATATGACGTAGATGGTTGTGACCTTAAGAAATTTAATTTTTTGGAGGTTTTCTCATGCACAAAAAAAAAAATTCATTTTCTTTTTCGAATTTTTTTGAATTGTCATATGTTTAATATTAGATAAAATATTTGATCTGATATGCTTTGGAAGTATATTTAAATTTAAAAAAAAATTCATTTCAAGTTGATCAAAATAACAGTGACATAAGGCCTCTATCTTTTGGATTTTCAATTTATGATGTCAAAATATGCACATGAAATATCAAATATTAAATTTTGCTTGTGATTATGTCCGAAATTCAACTTTCAAGACCCCCAATTTGTCTATGGCCCAACCATCACTATTCTTAAATTATCTCAAGTCAAGCCATATAGAAACATTATACTGCCCCTTTCTTCACTTTGATTCCAATAGTGTGATGAATTAATGAAAATAATAATAATCTATATGCACCTTTATTTTTATGCAAATTAAACACACGAAGTCTCAATGCATCGAAATTGAAAAAAAAAAGTCAATTCCAAAGATGAAATATTTGATTCTCAATTAATGCATACTAATAAATCCTTCCAAGAAAAGAACATGGATCACTTTTATCTAGACCTACATAAAAATTCCCTCCCTTCAAAATAAGTTGAAAACATTAGTTTTGAAAAAAAAACCCTGAAATTGTTGGAAGTTATACCACAATACCTTGGTAGTTTCAAGACAAATAATATTATTTGTAGAAATCCCATTCAAATTTAGAAATACATTTGGGGACAAATTTAAGTTGTAATAATAGACTTAATTGTCTAGTACATGTGCGATAGTCCATGCGCAATGTGTTTATAGTGCAACTTAATCCTCATATTTCCCTACAATAATCACAGATAAAATCTTATTAGTAGGAAAAAAAAATAATGATCTTGACTTGATCTTGAGTTTTAATCCCATTTCATCCCTAAAAGAAATGACATTTCATGGATATTCAATCATTGAACATGGATGAAATTGAGCGGAGGAAATGAAACTATGAATGAATCATATTTTGTGGATGGAATATGAATATACATCAATGATATTTCTCCAATGAACTTATTTCACATTAGAATCTCATGAAATTTCATCACAAGAGTTATGACTGAATGTCTGAAGAGTGATGACTGAAGGTCCATCCATTCATCAACCGGAATTCACGAATGACATTGCATGTGTGTTCATTCATGGAATTTACATAAAATTACATGGACAAATGAAACTTTGAATGCATTTTTGTTGATGGAATAAAACACCAAGTGATATTTCATGGATGAATGTGTTTCATTTTCAAACAAAACGAAATTTCATCCACAATGAATTTCATCTAGTTGGATAAGTTTCTATGGATTAAAAAAATTGACATCATTGCCTTTGGACATGATGCACACATGTAATTCATGGAATCAGTGAGGATAGATTATTAGTACACTGAAGATAACTAAGGAAAAAAACATCAGACCACCACATCCAGCAATTTCATTGGCCATAACATTTTTTTTTCAACCTTTCGCAGAAGCCTATTCAACACCCTCTGTTTATTACAGTGGTACCTAGGCTAGTTAAGCACTACTTAATTACTTTTTGGAATTGCCATAAATCTTGAAAAGTGCATGTGGGTCATGCCAAAAATATGAATGAAGCTCTCAAGCACAATAGCTTCATTTTTTAATATAATGCTGAAGTGTAAATTATTATTATTATTATTATTATGGCCGAAAATAACTGTGAAGGGGTAGAACCAGCCTAAGTATAGGGAATACACTAATAGTTTTATATGCTAGGGTAACAAAATATCAATTTTTAATTTGTTTACTCAACGGGTAAGGTCATATTATGATTTTTTTTCCCCATTAGTGTAGGGTTTGGGTAAACAAATTTTATAATTTTGGAGAGATGGGTAGGGTTCAGGCACAACTTATCTTATGCCCTTGGTTAGGGTAAAAAAATTTAAAAAAGGACAAATAATTTTATATGAGCCATGACCATACCACAAAAGATTTATAGTAGGAATCCAAAGTTTTTCTACAGCCTGCTTTGATGTAGAGTAGTCATACTAGACTAGGTCTCCTCACCATCATCCACATGACTCCACATTTTGACATCTGATGTTATCATTGTATAACCATGGAGTAGAGTTACATTAATTTGAAATTTATATTTATTGTTTGGGGTTCAAGTATACGACTTGTGAATTTTGACACCACATTCCTAAGTTGTGAACAATAGAACAAACAATGACCAATGTGCTAAAAGTTAGAAAAATTGAATTCACAATCTTTCAAATTGCTCTGAGAGTGGAGTTGAAAAGAAGTCTATAATAGTTTGGAAGGGTTCTTTTCAACAATAAAAAAACCATCAAAATTGACACCCATGTGCCCCCAAAAAAACCAATTCACCCACTTTTCCAATTAAATAGCATGTGAAAATTGTAGAATCTTTTGGAGGCATAAGTTTGGGCAAAAAAGGAATAAGTCATAGGAATTGGGCAACTTGTAAAAAAACATTTTATGAGCAATTTGGAGACTATACATGCAATGTAGAGGATTAAGTGGAGTTGCCAATTTGGCAATGTGGAGTTGACAATTTGGTGCTGCCACTTGCCAAAGTGGGCAAATGGATGTGGAAAGTGTTTTTTTTTTCCTTGCAATTTGGTGCAAATTTTCACCTTTCGCTATAGATTGCAACCACCACAATAAGAGTTGACATATCTAATTCATGAAGTATGCTCTTGGATGTAGTTTCGGGTGTTAGGTTATGTCTGATCGCAGAGGAAATTTTGATGGATTTCTATTGTTTAGGGTAATTTTTCACTATTTTGAAATATTTTGCAAAACTTGTTGCCATTAAAGCTAAATATCTTGTGAGATGTTGGCCACACATGCTACATCAAAAAAATGGGAAAAAAACATTAATATGCACTTAGCAAAGTGTACAGGATAAATAGGAATTGTCAATTTGGGAAAATAGAGGAGCACACAATGTTCCAAATCAAATTTCAAGTATAGAAATTGTCTTTTGTTGCATGAAGGTAGGATTTGCAATTATCACATGTCCACACATTTTGAGTATGTTTGGGCAGCTTTCAAACTTGGTTGTTGCCCAATTCTAACATCTCTAGTATTTCTCAATTGCATAATATAAACATTCCAAGATAAATAAAACATTAAATAATGACACATCTTTTTGTACAAATTTCCACCTCAAGAAACAATTATCAAAGAGAAATCCCAACACAAATATAAACATTAATATGATATATATAGTTGCATGGTATATCAATTAGGGTATGCATGCACCTTGATATATTGAACATCTATCCTCTTGATATGAAATTTGACCTTTCTTGGGTTGTTACAATGTGGGAGCCATGAAGCCAAATTAATGAATAAAATTAGTGAATGCTTTGTAAATTGCTTTCAAATTAAATCCCCAAGGGGGACATTTAGTGCAAGGTTTGGGATTTACATGCGTCAAACGACCATTTTTAGGGAGTATTAGATAATTGTCTAACCTATTTGTTATCATCCTATTATTATCTATTTTTTTAATATATACATATTAAAGTCATCCTATATTAATTATAATCAATTATTTCAGACTATTACATGTTTTATATTATAATTAAATTAATTATTTGAATAAAATGAACCTTATTTTTTAACTAATTAACTTATAATTTTACCTAACAAAAATTATTGCATCCTATATTTTTATTCATGTCTTTTTTACTTTTTAAAATTAGTGTACCCTTCGGGATTACATTTGCCTTATGTAGTTGCATGCATCTCTTGTTCAAATTGACATACTCCCTTATGGGTTGAAGTCTTTTTCATGTTCTTTAAAAGATCCAACTTATATGCATAATTATGACTGTACAATGTGGTTTTCATATCTAAGTAAGAATAGGTCCAAAAGGGATTTGTAAAAGATTTTTTTTTGTTTTTTGTTTTTTGGTAGTGGTACACAACCTATGTATGTACAACAATACTTGGTTGTCATTTGATATTCCATGTGCAATTTTGGGTCTCCAAAAAAATTACAAAGGCTTTGATTACTTCATACCTAAACCATTAGGGGTATAGATCTATTAATCACATGGAGCCATTTAGTCTAATGCAAGTGCAAGTTTTGGAGCATCATCATGATTGATTTGAGTTTACATTTGTATGGTTATTTAATTAAATTTAATGTTTATTTCACATTCCCAAAGTTCAGCATTTAAACATCAAAATGATTGTAATCATTTTAAAGCTTTGGCTTACAAAATGGTTTAGGAAATCATTATAGATTATTTAAATATATATTTTCCACTTGTACAAATATTTTGGGCAATATCATACCAATTTGGTGGGTAGTTGAAAATTTGGCGACCAATACCAAAAACATGGCCATTTTCTGAGGAAAAACCTAGATATCAATAGTGGTTCATTTTACATGTACTCAAAGTTCTAAAACCTTCATATGTTTGTTATTATCATTTCATGATTTTTTTAATCAATTACACAAATAACATCATAACTAATTATAATTTTCACACTATATTAGTATTGATAGTGGCCCTTGGCATTGGTTTTCTATAATATTTGCTTTTGATAATAACATAACAACAAACCAATGATAAACTATTGGTATTCAAATAAAAAAATTGTCTTTAGACATGTGTTTCCTTGGTCTTGAAATTTCCTAATGATATGTTAGAGTACCTAGGTTGGTATGTAAATGATATGACACAAGTCCAACACTGATGAACATCACAACAAAGGTAGTTCACTTTGGCATTGTTATTATTTGATGAGCACCAACCATATTTTTTGAGGGAATTTTCACATTGTTGTGAGAATTTGGAATAATGTTTTTGTCAATTCAATGATTTTTGGATGAGAATCACCAAATAAAAAAAAAGTCTTGAAAAAAGTCTAGATTTTTTTACATGGTTCAAGTAGGTAGCCAAAAGTTTACAAGGATTTTTCAATTTTTATTTCATATTTATTAATAACCCAATTGGGCTACATAAGTTTATGGATGATTGCTATCTCTACTGCATCACAAAATTGAGAAAAAAACATTGAAGAGCCTGACATGAAGAAAGGAATGAAATACATTATCAAAGTACATAAAATGCTAATAGAGAAGGAAAAGGTTAGAGACTTGTTGCATATTTTTTGAATATAATCGTTTTTTTGTGGCCTTTTTTGTGTCTTTTTAATTCCTTACTAGGTATAATGGAGGGGTTCATAATAATACCCGTTGCCTTATAATACATAATAGATTAAAAAAACCATTCTGCAAAATTTATATGACTAGTCTACAAATGCATTTGAACATTATGCAAATCCACATGAATACCATTACATAGTGTATTATGTCAAGTATAATCCATTTTGCTTGCTTTGCTATTTAATTGGGAATTTGGGGAGCCCGTTGGAGTGAGCCCAAATTTCTCATTGGCACCTCACCAAGCACAATGGCATGCAGTTGACTTGCAACATAATACACAAAAATTCTAGGTTGAAAAAGCAAATGGTTGGAATAAAGCAACATAAGAAAATTAAACATGCAATCTGATTTTTAAAATAGCTTGTAGAGGTTGTTAGTATAGCTAGGTCTATTTTCTATTCTTTGATCCAACAATTAAGATTAAATCTATCATATAATGAAGATGGTGGCTCTTATTATAGTTGCAAAAATCATTGTCCATAACTATAAGGACAAAAACCACCAAGACTACACGTGAAATGACATTTACAACTAGTACCACAAATGTGATTACATGGCCTTCACAATGGGTTGATTTCAACGAATGTTGCCCAATTTCTTCCTTTTTTTAGTGAGCCTTTAATCTCAATTTAAATTTTTTTAGTTTGTTTGAAAGTTATTTGGATGTGCATTGGTCCTGGTTTTTCTAATTTTTGAATCTTTCAATTTTGATTCAAACACATTTTTTTAAATTCAAAAACTTTTGAGCTCAATTTAAATATCAAATTCAATTCCATGTTAGACATGCCCCAATGCTAAAGATTGTATAGATATAAAGTTTTACATCAAATTTAAATAGGGTTTTATATAGGTATGGAGTTCAACAACTAACTAAAATCAATACTTAATTATGAATTTTAGCTTACTTAATAATTTTAAAGAAATTCAACTTGCTTACTTAAAGAATTTGACTCTGTATTAAGAATTTTTTTCAGAATACTTGATCCAGCAAAAGGCTAGTTCCACAATTCAATTCTAGGAAAAACATGCCAACTTGAATGTAGTTCACAAAAACATGAACTTGCACCTTTTGGTCTAACATTGCAAATTAAATGAACCAATGAAGTCAAATGTTTCAAGAATATGATAGTTGAAAGTGATTGGGTGATAAGAGAAAGCAAGAAGAGGATGCGTCTGATTGCATCCAACCAACTTATTTTCAGCACATGCCATTCAATAAGTATTGTGAATGCCACCACTGCGCTCCCCACCACCACCATTCGCACGATCGTCACATTTTCACATGGGTTGTCATCACTATATGACCACTGAGTAGGCTTACATTTATCTAAAATGTCTGTTTCTTGTGTGGGGTTCAAGTATATGACAAGAGGATTTTGACAAATCACTCCCATGCTATGAACAATAGAATGAACAATGACCAACATGCTACAAGCAAACCCTATGGCTTCTATAAGACTTACTGGCAATGATCAATTGTTCTATGAATGATAGATGTAATATATCCTATTGCTTTGACACCAATTATGAGTGTTGCTGTGCCACTCCTACCATCCAGAAACCGTAGTTGCTTGTAGTTAAGAAGGATACCACTTTCCACTAAGGCCAATTTCCCTGCTTCATTTACACCATCAAACATGAATTTTCAACGACCTTGTGCCCAAGGGTCATAGCAAAGGCCATATTATCCTCCTTTACTGGACTGTGGGCTTCATGGATATGTGTAGGTGGTAGCTTGGTCGAATCCCTCATTCCTAGTACAACATAAGTACTTGCTGCTATTCTTGTACACTTCAAGGAATTACGTGGTTGGTTGATCCCAAACAATATAACAAGGATGTCATCTACTACCCTCCTTAAAGTATTAGACTTAATAGACATGCTATTAGGTCCTAGCGCAAGATTAGTTGGCCGTCTAAGGATTTGACGAAATCTGGAGGTGATGAACATATTTTGTAAAATCCTAGAAATTCCAGACAATGGAGTTAATCGGTGCTATCAGAAGCAAGTAAGCCAACCTCATGCGCAACGAACGCTGGCCAAGAGACAAATGTTTTAGGGGCAGGCGATGCATCGGCCATCAAGCTGAAGAACGCGAAAGCGGCACCCCACAACGTTGTCGCCAGTGTTCGCGAACACAAGGATGACGATGATGATGATGCAGACGGGACGACGGCGATGGCTCAGGTGCTAACTGACAAGCAGCTACAAAAGTGGACAAACAGGTAGCCACAATGACCCCTTGGATCAGCAGCAGCGCTTTCAAATTCATATTATTAGAGCTGATCATGCAGGGATCGCACGAACGTGGAGTCATCTCTAGAACCAACCCGATTTATAGTCACCGATCACTCTTCTCGCGCATTAACCGACAGCTCCGTTCTGGGCTTTCAATCGAGCGGAAAGAGTGAGCGAGGACGTCCTCTCAGCAATGAGCCGCACGGAAAACAAAAACACGGACACCAAGAAACAAACCTGCGCAACTCACTGATCACGCTTTCTCACGCACAAACAGGGTGCTCCAATTTTTGGTTTGAAACAAATGCAAAGTTGGAGCAAAGGAATCATCACGGCAATGAGCGAGTGGAAAAAAGAAAAAAATACACCTAGCAATGGAGAGTGCCAGGCTTCCTCCACTCTAGAAAACGGCTTCACATTAGAATACTTGTCAGTTTGTTGAATGCGCAGAGCAGAGGTGAGGTCGTAAAAACCGCCAGAACTCCGACAAAACACTCATCACTATCGTTCTCTTCGCATCCAGACTCTACACTGGTGCATAATATATAAAAAAATTCCGTCTGCAGAAAAATTGCAGCGTTTCAGATAGCTACGACAACGTTAGAAATAACTGAGCAATAGCACCGTTGTTGTTGGGTATTCATTCCCAATCACAATAATGTAGAGCATCTCCAAAGGTGCTCAGTATGTGACTCCAGACAGTAAAATTTCCTGGGAAAAAATCAAAATGTGCCGGTTTAGCCCAGGAAATTGGTTTTTCTCCACCAAATTGTTTCAGGTTGTCGTGGCTGGTGAAAGGCGCAACATAGTTGTGCACCTCCAAAAAAGAGTGTAATAAATTGGATCAGTATTTCTGATCGGTCGATCAAAATGATTGGTCCAGGTGGTTTGCTATTAGTAGTCCCCACATATATGCAGTTCCAGTTACAGTTTTATTCGTGAGGTCGCCAAAATAAAAAGCTAAACTTCGACATTTAATTTTATTATCCAAAGTGACATACTGAGCACGAATGGAGGTGCTCTTAGAAGTTGCACTACTCTTATGTGATGTAGGTGAGATTGCCGTGTTCCACACAGTGTGTTTGTTCCTTTCTGGCGAATTTTTTTTTCAAAAAGTGAAAACAAACATGAAAATTTTGTGATTGTCGGTGAGTTTCTCGCCATTTTCCAAAATAAAAAATAGTTAAATTAGTCACATCTCTTCCTAGGCACTTGATAGGTTGTCATTTGAGCAGCACTTTTATAAAAATGCTATGGAACAGTCGCCATTTAAGGTTAATTAATGCTGAGGATCCTCGCCAGTGGACCGACCTCCTTCAGGAATTTGGGAAAAAAACCCTCGTTCCAGACTGCAACCACATCTTGCCATACTGTATACCGATAGTGTTGTGCATTCATTTCTCTTAAAGTGATTGCAATCAGCCATCGGCCATGGGAACGGTACAGAGTTCAGTGCATTTTTTTTAGGAATTTCGTTTCTGAGCATCTGAATTGGCAACCATCGATAGACGGTTGCAAAAGACCTGGTGCTCTTCTCTGATCGTCTCGCCATCAACCAAATATGAAATATAAATCTCGACACATCCTTTTATAGATTTGGCTACACACTGGAAACCAAATATTATAGGGATCTGGTGTTTTAAAAAAAATCTCTCACTTCTGGCGATTGAAAACGTTAGAAAGCAGTTCATTTTCGAAATTTTAATTTTTAAGTTCTCTTTCTGGCGAAATTTCGCCAGTTGAAGAAACAAAGGCTGGTACTGCAACTACCAATAGCATGGTTGCTGTGAAACTGAAACATGAGATAGAAACTGAACTGGTCTTTAAGAAACACACTGCATAAACCTATAGTGCATGATGGCAAAAATCTTGCTTTCCATGGAGGTGCAACAAGCATGGAAAGTCTGGTATTTTCTGCTGCTTTCTGAACTCTTACCACCATTTTCCTGCTGCATTGCCTGGCATCCTAAAAGCTATATATCATACCTAGCTACCACTCATGTTCCACACTAATTAATTCTTATGACAGACAGTTGAAAACAAGGGACAATTTAAGAATAAATTTTCAAATTTCTAAAAAATAGAACTCAGTTTAAAACACAAGATAACTTTGAAACCTAATAATGGACTTAATATACTCAAAGACTATTGTTGAAATTCTGAAATATTCAGATTCAGATTGTTGGACTCATTTCTTTCAAAACAGTAATTATCTGGCCAAGGTTTGCTGAACGTGAGTCGTAGGTATGGATGGTATTCAGTCTTGGCTCCATGAACTTTTGGGAGATCTTCATGTTAACATACCTACTCTAGAATGACCCATGGAAACCAGCACGCTTCAGACCAGTCTAGCGTGAAACTCAAAAGCAAAATTGAATAGATATCTCCAAATTTGGGCAAAATTTTCACTTAGTTGTTATTCACAGCGTCCATAACATTGCCATGATGCACACTGCCTGGCATTCGATACTCTTTAGAACTTGTCCACCCCTAGGCTTCAGTGTTTCTTTTACTGGCGAATTTTCGCCAAATTTCGACCTGAAAAATATGGTTTTGAGCTATACAAAGGATTTCGCATGGGAAAAAAGGCTAAAATTCGCCAGATTTCGAATTTAAAAAATTCCAAATCGCTAGAGCTTTGTGATAACTTCCAGAAGGTACCAAGAATATAGAAAGATTCTGTTTTTTTTGTACCTTCATATCTAATATGTAGCAAAATTTGGCTTTAAAATTATTTTCTGGATGATCATCACTTCGGCTACATCACAAAATCCTTAAAAGAAACCCTGCCCAGTGGTAAACTTCCAAGTCTCTACATTGTACTTTGGATGCAGTACAGACTTCCTTTAGTATGAAAATAGATTTGGATTATTTGGACAACTATATTAACACAGTGTACATAGCAAGCAGTCTGTTGTTTTCCAATTTTGTGATGCAGCCAAAGTGGCAAGCATTCCAAAGCAGATTTGGCACTAGTACCTGTGACATGTCTGTAGAGAACACTTCCAAAACTGTAGGTAGTAGATATAAATCTGACAAGAAACCTTAGGAAAAACGAATCTTGCCTTTAAATAAGTAAATGGAATTTGCAACAAAATGTTCCCTTTTTTTTGGTTTCAGTGTAACCTTTTGACCATTATTATTCGCCGAAAAAAACACTGGTTCTGTGATCTCCATACACCTTAGAAAATGGCTCATTTTTATCAGCCCTTAAAGTGTTAACATTTAAATTGTGTCTCAGCGTGCACAGTTTGTGTTTAATATTGCACTTGTTTAAGGGTGGACTTGTGAAAATAAATAACATGGTGCTGGATGTGATAAACACCAGCCAAAATAGAGTGTGGGTCAGTGAGAGTTTTTTTGTCAAAAGATTGCCAAAGGAAGACAAGAAAATGAAGCGAATTTTTTGTCACAAATTTTGTGAAAATTTGAATTTCTTGAATCACAAAACAAAAAATTCACTAGAATTCACCCAATTTTTTTCAAGGAGGATGATGTCACAGTTCTGTCTATGGCCAATGTTTTAATGATCCTCTAGTCATGTGTTGCCAAACAAGGTGGAATGTGTTGTGGGATGCTTGCCATTGTCTCTACATCACAAAATTGAAGGAAAAAAAGACTGGTTTGGGTGTGAAAATTTTACTCTTCGTGACACAATAGTGCAAAATTGGACATCTAGGCCCATGTCTCAAACTATATGGAACATTGGTGGTGGGCCATTTTGCCAAGTTGAGTTTTGTGCTTTGCCAAGTTGTTAAGTCCACATAGACTTCACCAGTTTGCCAAATCCACATCACCAAATTGCCACACCATGTGACCAGGGTTATAGTGCCAACTCATCAACTCCACACTAAATTGTGCACTACCAAAATGCTCTCCAAATTGCTCAGAGAAAACGGTTACAGTATTAGTGTACTACCCTAGTTACCTAGGCTGGTTCTGCACCTTATCAATTATTTTTGGCCATAATAATAATAATAATAATAATGGTAATAATCTACAATTCAGCATTGTACTAGAAACTGAAGCTATTGTTCTTGAGACCTTCATTCAGATTTTTGGCATGGCAGGCATTCATTTTTCAGAATTCTTGGCAATTCCAAAAGGTAATTAGCTAGTGGCTTACCAGCCTAGGTACCACTGTAATAAACAGAGGGTGCTGAATAGGCACGTGTGTAGGTATGAAAAAAAATGTTATGACCAATGAAATTGCTGGATTTGATGGTCTGAATTTTTTTTTCTTTAGTTATCTGGAGTGTGCTAACAGTTTAATGCACAATAGGGTTTGGTAGGTTTGTGAGGATTTTACAGGACCAATGGAAATGGAAAAAAGGAATTTTCTTTTCAATGGGATTGCTGGATTTGGTCCAATTTTCATAACTAGTGTAGAATTTAATCCCAGTGAACCAGACGTAGGTGCAACTATGAATCATCATTTGAATGGATGATGACTGATATTGATGAAGCAAACTACGAAATAATTTTTTTATGGAGAAAACATGAACCCAAACAATCCATCTCCATTGGTGAAATTAAGTTTGATGGATGAACCTATACCCACTGATTGGATGAATTAGATGCATGCATTATATCCAAAGACAATGATGTGAATTCTTTTATTGATGCAGACTGATCCAACTAGATGAAATTCATTGTGGAAGAATGAAATAATCAGATGAAATTTCATGTTGTTTCAAAATGAAATAGGTTTCATCCATGAATTATTGCCTAGTGTTTTGTTTCATCCATGAAAATGCGTTCAAAGTTTCTTTTGTCCATGAGGTTTCATGTAAATTCCATGAATGAACATGCATGCAATCTCATTCATGAATTCAGATTGATGGATGGACGAACATTCCTTCCTAACTCTTGTGATAAAATTTCATGATATTTTAAGGTGAAATAAGTTTGTTGAAGAAATATCATTTATGCAAAATTATATTTGGTACACAAAATATAATTCATTCATAGTTTCATTTCCTCAATTAAATTTCATCCATGTTCAATGGTTGAATATCCATGAAGTATGATTTGTTTTATGGATGAAAAATCAAGATGAAATAGAGAGCATCCATAAAACTGTCCAGAATTTTTCATTCATAGTATAGGGGAACATGAAGCTTAGGTTGCACTAGAATATAATTGTGGCAAAATTTCTTGCCAACAAAAGCAATGGTACCAATGGATATCCATTCATGGAATTTGGATGAATTCTAGTGGAAGAAATAAACTTTGAATAAATTATTTCGTGGGATGAAATAGAAGTCTAGGTGATATTCCATAGCGATAACGTATTTCACTCCAAACAACATGAACTACCATCCAATTATTTCATTCATTTATTAAAATTTTAAAAACATTAGTTGGGTCATTTCACATCTAGGAAGAGTTCATGTCATTGCATTTGGACATAATGCATACATGGAGTTCATTCAATCTAGGGGGTAGATTCATCTTTCAAAAGTAATTTCAAGCTTAGACATATATTGCTTGGGGTCATGTTTTTTTCATTAAAAATCATTTCATTTGGTTAATCAATTTGAACCATCATCCATTCAAGTGATGACTTATAATGGAAAAAAAAAACATAAAATTTGAGTACAAAACTTTCAAATTGTTCTGAAAATATAGTGAAAAGAACTCTAGAGGCGCTTGGAAGAAAAATAAAAGAACCATCAGAATTTACCCCCACGCTTAAAAAAAAGATAATTGAATCCTTTTTTCAATTAGTCAACAAGTGAAAATTGAATGATCTTCTTTTTTGGGGCATAAATTGGAGCAGAAAAGGAATAAATCTCAGGCATAGGGCAACCTGTAAAAAATTATTTTGGGCAGTTCAGAGAGTATTCGGCCATTCCATAGGATGAAATGGAGTTGACAATTTGGTAATTTGGAGGTGTGACTTGGCAATGAGGTGACATGGATATGGACAAGTGTTTTTTTTTAAGCAAATTAATGCAAAATTTCACCCTTCCTAGGTAGCTGCAACCACCACATCAATGGAATTTTCACCCACAAGGTTGCTAGAAGTTTTGCCATATTTCTATGGTTGAGAGCAATTTTTCTGATAGTTTTTTACTGTTTTGACAGGTCAATTCAAATGAAAATTGGAATGACATTGCATGCAACTTTACATGAAATGAATTAAAATTCTTAAATTTAATTGAATTGATTTTTAAAAATTCAAATGAATTCAAATTCAATTGAACAAAAATGGGATGCAATTTGGTATAGAACATATTGAGAATTTTCTACCAACTATGGTGTTGAAAAAATAAATAAAAGACACTTTGAAGAGATGCAAATTTGGAAGAACACTTTTGTGGTAATGGCCAAGTATAAACTTAACTTCCTATAAGGTCACGAAGCTTAATATTGTTTTGGTTGAAGTGGGTGTCATATTAGAATTAATATAGCAAAATCATTTTTCAAAATTTAACTAGTTTTCATAGACAAATATTGTATAAATTTAATAAGTTTTGCTCTATTGGTATGAAAATTGCTAAACAAGCACATTGCCTTATTGAAAGTTCTTTGGTCATACCAAAAGCATAGCATAAGGCCCATGATTTAAGAGGGTTAGTCTATGGTGTGATCACAAACAAACAAAAGCCTTTTGTGATATATGAATGGATCTCAAAATTTCGTGTAGTTGCATTTTCAAAACTTTGCATGGGAAGAGGCATTGATAAATTTGAGTTGTCACCTATGAGTCATTCAATCTGATACAATGATTTAAATGGAGTCTTCAACAACATTCATAGCTTATTCTTTTATTGTCCAAACATATACCAAGCTACCATTGATACAATACCATTAGGAATTATGGATAAATGTCATATAGTTTGAAATTAATAGAATTGGATTTGTTTTTTTTAAAAACTGTATTCACATTCAAATTCTTTTCAATATGTCATAAAAAGAGCATTTGTGACAACTTTCATTCAACAAAGATTGCTTATTATTCCTTTCATTAAATTCTCATCATTTTCTTTTTGTTTGGAATCATATGTATGTTAACTATTTGAACAAACTCAATGGAAGGGGGGAGAATTTTACATCTTTGACAAGATTAGTTAGAAGGGTCCATTCCTTTCAACATTTCATAACTTACTATTCAAGGAATTAAAAAACTAAAATAAAAATTGGAACCAACAATTTATTGCATGCAGAATTTACCTTTCATGGTAGGTTCAAACTTGAAAGAAACAATTCCCTTATTAAATGACAGTTAAATGCATGTTTTTTTTTTAACGCAACATGGCAATCTAAAATATGCACTTAATATTTCAAATGTTATTGACATGATGGGAAGAGTTGAAAACATAATTGTGCAATCATTGACATTCAAAACTAAATTGACAATATATTAAAATAACTCACCTTATTTACAAGGGTGTTAAGACACATTGAAGATTACATGTTGGGAGTTTTTCTTTTTGTAACTTAGGGCTAAATGCAACTTATTAATTCATATAATAATACTATATAACTGCACAAAATAATTGAAATGCTTTTGAATAATATTAGAACGATATGAACTGAACAAATTAAATGTGTACAAACAAAGGTATTTGATATCATAAGTGTTTCACATAACAATACATGACAATAATTTTAAAACCTTGTTTATTTCGTATCACATCCGAAACAACATTTGATGATATATAAATGTTGTGGGTATTATTTAGAATTCATCACTAAAATGAGCAAAATTACTTTTAACCTAGGAAAGGTAGCTTGTGTATCACAAAAGGGGTGTGACTATCAAACTTGTTAGTCTGCCAATTAACTATGGTGGCTACAGTGGATACAACTATCCCACTGACACTAATCATCCCACTCCCAAACAATAACAAAATTTTCCATGTTGATGAATCCGAATATTTTGACAGGATGATAATTGAAAATAATTGGGTGATAAGAGAAAGCAAAAAGAGAATGGGCCCCATAGCATCCATCCAACTAATTCGTAACTCATGCCATTCAACAAGTATCGTGAATGCCACCACCACGCTCCCCACCACCACCATTCCCAGGATTGCCGCATTTTCACAAATTACGTCATCCACATCTGACCATCGAAGAGACTTAGATTTATCTACCATTTCTTGTTCTTGTGTAGGGTTCAAGTATATGACAAGAGGATTTTGACATATCATCCCACACTATGAAAAAGAGAATGAACAATGACCAATATGCTAAAAGCAAAACCTATGGCTTCTATAGGACTCACTGGCAAATGATGAATTGCTCTATAAACAATAGATGTAACATATCCTATTGCTTGCACAGCAATTATAAGTGTTGCTATACCACTCCTACCATCTAGAAACCGAAGTTGCTTATAATTAGGAAGGATACTACTTTCCAGTAATGCCAATTTCCCTGATTTACTAAGTTCTATCAAGAATGAATTTTCAGCCGTCTTCTGCCCAAGGGTCAAAGCATCGGCCATCTTATCCTCCTTTACTGGACTATGGTCTGGATCGATATGTGTAGATGGTAACGTGGTTGAATCACTCATTCATAGCACAATGTAAGTATTTGCTACTATTCTTGTACTCTTCAAGAAACCTGGTGTTTGGTAGATCCCAAACAATATAACAAGGATGTCGTTTATGACACTCCTTAACTTATTAGACATAGACATGGTCTCAGGTCCTACTTCAGGATTGGTTGAACTTCGAAGGATTTGGCGAAACCTCAAGGTGGTGAACATCCGGTCTAAAATCCAACCAATTCCAAACAATGCATCCAATGGTGCAATTGCAACGAAGACCATCAACCTGGTTCTCAAAGAATGCCCCCCAGACGACAACGATGTGGCTGCTTTAGAGGCCATGCATCGGCCATCAAGCTGAAGAACGCGAAAGCGGCACCCCACAGCGTGGTCGCGAGCGCTCGTGAGCACAAGGATGACGATGATGATGATGCAGACGGGGGCGCCGCCGGTGGCTCAGGTGCTAACGGACGAGCAGCCACAAAACTGGACAGACAAGTAGCCACAATGACGCCTTGGATCAGCAGCAGCGCTTTCAAATCCATGTTATTAGAGCTGATCACCCGGGGATTGCACGAAAGTGAAGTCAACCCGATTTATAGTCACTGATCACTCTTCTTGCGCACAAATCGACAGCTCCGTTTCTTGTCTTAATTGAAACAAGCGCAAAGAGTGAGCGAGGACGTACTCTCAGCAATGATCTGCACGGAAAAGAAGAATTGAACACCCAGCAATGAACCAGCCCAATTCAATGATCACGCTTTCTCTCTCAGGCAAATACAGCGTGCTCCGTTTCTCGGCTTGAAACAAACACAAAATTCGAGCAAAGGAGTCCTCCCGGCAATCAGCCGGGAAAAGCGAACAACCAATAATGAGCACTGCTCCTCCTCCACTGCAGAGAGCGACTTTCAGTCAGAAAATAGCCGCTTCCTCGAACTCGCCCAAGACAGACTAGATCGTGAACCGACGGTGAAGAAGGTATCCAGTGGTTGTGGTGATGAGGAAAACCTGCCGTGTTTCATCTGGACTATGGGCGGTGCAATCTCATACACCACCGTCGTTGAGCATCAATTTCCGGTCCATCCGCACTCCCTCGTCATGTGCGCATCTTTCTTTCTCCGGTCCCAGGAGAACTTCCTGGTAATGTGCGCATCTTTCTTAGTCCTCTAAGATGTGCGCATTGGGCCTGAATTCCGGGATTCGATCGATCTCGTCTAATACAACTCGCGAAACCAACGACTCTACGGAATCAGCAATTGGAGTCGATGGTCGGAAAGTGTGAGGGATTGAGTGTTCTCCGTTCTGGCCTTAAAGCTAGCGGTCACTCCCCGAGCCCTTGGTAACTCCATCTGAGGCCTATGATGCTGGCTCTTTCTCGCGAATGTTATCACAACACGATTTTGCAAGTACTTTCTACCAACTTCTTTCTGTGAAAGATGGACGGTGATCGACGAAGTGTTCGTGAGGTGCCACAGTCCGTTTCTTTGAGTGCAGGGCGAAACTCCACATTTTGGCGATTGTTGTTTCCGGCTAACATGGAGATAGCAAGTGAAGCATTGTTTCTGCTTCTAGGAGAGGTTTCGTCACAATTTTCTTCTCTTGGTCTCTGGAGGTGATGCAATACCCTTTCCCCATGTCATTTTTTGAAGAATTTTGTTATATTGCAGTGCCTGGATCCCTTTGCAGTTTCAGCTCTTTTGATGCTCTGAACACAAGCTCTTACAGCTGGTTGCATCAAAAAATTCCAAGGTATATAATTCCTCTCATGCTGGGATGCAACATTGTAAATTAGGGCTTGGCTATTCTTACCATGTCAGTACAGAAAAAGTGGCTCTCATAGTGATCATTGGATGAGGAAAACTTGATGAAAGCAAAATTTGGAGTTATTGGGTTTACATTTTGTTCTGATTGAAACTCTTGTGGGGACATTTCAGACATTGTGTTTCCATGAACCT
>Ga0209611_10000450_pt1 | contig 60664 bp, 59 predicted proteins | sample S1TSphgellanicum_3_FD_187693 | JGI IMG/M metagenome (GOLD analysis project Ga0209611, IMG submission 187693) | Host-associated microbial communities from peat moss isolated from Minnesota, USA - S1T2_Fc - Sphagnum magellanicum MG (SPAdes) (version 2) | ecosystem: Host-associated > Plants > Peat...
AAACCATTTAAATTTAAATTTTAAAAAAAAAACCCTGGAAGTGCTTTATAAAATCCCAATGTAAAAAACTTTGAATTTTTTAAATTTAAATCGGTATTAATAAATTTCAGGGTTTTTTTGGGTTCAAATTCCTCAAGTAAGTTAATTAGTGGCGACGACCCCCAGCATTAATTAGCATTAATGGCGAGTGTCTAGGTTAACAGTATAATTGGTCTGGAATCCTGCCTAGTTCTGGCGAAGTATAGGAACTCACTGTCTAAATCTGGCGAATTCTAATTTTTTTTTGCCTCAAAATATGGCGAAGTTTTTCTAAATTTTCCACAAAAGAACCTTTTGTAGAATTCGCTTGTTATTTTATTTTTTTCCTGTCACCACAGTGCTAATAATAATTTTAATTTTTAGAAAAAAAAATCAGTTTGGTGGTTTCGAAAGTTTGGCGATTTTTCCAAATTTTAAGCATTTTTTGGTAAAAAATACACTAAAAAGGAATTTCCAATATTTTTTGGTCGCCAATTGGCTAAAATTTGCCAAAAAAAGAAAGAAAAACACTACTAATAATAGGTAGATATTTTTTTTGTTCTAAATTTGTTACTAACCGTACATGACAAACTCGGGTTAAAGATAGGGGTTAGATTGGACTCTAGGTGGTAATGATGACACAATATTAGGTACCTACTAGCTACCTACCTAGCATGCTGATTTTGGATGGTAGGTAGCTAGAGATCAACCTGGTAGGTCTTCTTCCTGCCTAGTCTCTTCTCTCGCGTTTCTACTTCTTCCTGTCTTTGGCTCTCTCGCTCGCTCGCTCGATCGATCGATCGATCGCGTCTCTGGATTCGTGTTTCGAGAATCGTAGTTGTAAGAGAATTTGTTTCAGGAGCTTCAAACGCAAGTTACAGCAGCAAATTCTGATGGAAATTGAGTCTGATGTGGGGGAGAAGCTGTCGCGTTCTGTCGTCGAGTAGTTTGTTCCGTGTCTGTTCGAGGAATTGAATTGAGCTCAGTCAGTCGATGATGTGCGTCACTGAAATCTGGTCACCATTTGTTGTGTTGTCCTTTTTTCTTTTTCTTTTTTTGGGTTGGGGGTTTTCTCGAACTTCGTGTTTGGGTGTTCGTGTGAAGAAGAAGCTTTGATTGATTGCAGTTGAGAAAAGTCTTGAGAGGATATAGCTGTTGTGGAGAAGACGTTTTCTCGGGAAATGTGCATCTTTTGATTCTTCCATAACGAATTCAGTTCTCTGGAGAACTACCTACCCCGACGCAGAGTTTCAAAAACAAATTCCGTTTTCTTCTTTCTTCCGTAGAACAAATGCTTTTTCTTCAAGGAAAAACACGACAAAAACAAAAGGATTCGTGTTGAAGGCTAAGTGTTCGAGAACAGGAGGAATTTGAATACGAGGAGGAGCGAGGGACAGACACAACCCAGCTCATGAAGAAAAGCAGCAGAAGCTGCAGCACAAGGAGCAGGACCAGGACCAGGAGTAGGAGGAGGAGGAATTTGTTCTGTTGAGGAAGAAGAGTCAAGCTGAAACAAGTCCCATGGGTGTTGCTGAGGCTACAGATCCAGGAGCACTAGAAGACATGACCAAGAAGGAGGAATGTGGGCGTAAGCTAGTAGTGGGTATGCGATTGACAGCTTCTTCCAGGGAGATGCTCACATGGACCATTGCTAAGATTGCGCGACCTGGCGACCACATTCTCGCACTTCACGTCTCCACTTCTCCCATCTCTGGTAGTTCTACTACAAGAACTCCACTCCACTGCCACTTCTCTCTCTTCATGTTATCTTCTTCTTCTTCCTCCTCTTCTGTCCGTGGAGAGCACTGCCATTGGGTCAGCTCCAGTTACACTCCTACTTCTCCAGCAAAATCTCCAATAGAGGATTTTGTTGCAAGGTGCTGCTAAGGTTTGTTGAATCTTAGAAAAGGAACAAAATCAACGACTCTTTTTGTTGCAGAAAGGAAAAACAAAAACAACAACAAACAAACAAACAAACATCCTCTTGTTGAATCTTACAACAACAACAACAACTTTCTTTCTTTTCTCAAGTGGAAATTTTTTCTCTCTCAAGTCCAAAGTTGAGTTTGGGGTCCATGGTTTTCAGGATTGTCAATTGAGGAACAAGAAGCCAAATTGAATCAGCTGGCAAGCTCTCTTCGTGGGGTCTTATCTCTCTATCAAGGTCTTTGCAATTTGAAACATGTAAGCACCACCACCTCTTCTTCTTCAACTTATTCTTCTTCTTCTTCTTGCTCTTTTTCTTGCAATTGTTGTTATTGTTGTGTTAATGGGAATTTTGTTTTTTTTTTTTGTTTTTGATGGAAATTGATGTTTGGGGGTTTTGTTGTGTTTTGCTTTCTGATTTGTGAGTCTATAGATAAAGCTGCAATTGGAGATAGTGAATGGGGCAAAAGTGAAGCATGTTCTTGTGGAGGTAGCTCGTAGTCATCGAGCTTCCAAACTCATTCTTGGCACCAAACGGCATTTCCCCATTGGGTCAGTCCTCCTCCTCCTCCTCCTCCACCTCTTCTTCATTCTTTCTTTCTTCCACTCTTGAATTTCTAACTGCATTTCCCCAACCAAGAAGAAAGAGAAGGAAAATCCTACAACTATTTTCAACCCATAGTCTGAAAACTCGCCTATTTAATGAAAGAACCCTAAAGTCTCTTGTTATATCTCGTTCCTTCTTACACAAAAGTATGTAATGTATAAATTATCCCCAACAATCAACCTGCACCGCATCTTCAATAATCTTTGATACCCAATTTGCATATTCAAAATTAGGTTTTGAAAAAAATGCAATTCATATCTCCAAAAAGAAAATGTTGGGTTTCTTTGTTTTGTTGGAATTTTTTTTTGTTTTTTGGGTAAACAGGCATACCACGTCATTAGGAAGGTATTGTTTGAAGCGGTTGCCATGCACATGCATGGTTGTGATTGTGGAGCACGGGAAAATAATCCTTGACAGAAAGGGGCGATTACAAGCACAAGTGGCTGGTGACCATCTTCCCAACCAACCCATCTATTGGATTGAACTCTTTTTCATGAGACTTTTTAACATAGTTTTCCTCATGTATTACATTTGCATGATTTTCTGGCTGTTTTTCAATACTGAGAGACGAGAGGGCTGGTTGTTCTTCAATGCAGCAGGATCAGGTGTTCTGAGTGTGTTACAGAGGACAATACAGAGCTTTGGACGGAGCAAGAAAGTAGCAAGTGGTGGTCCAGATGATGTACCTGAATACCCTCAGCGTCTCAGCGTCTCAGTATACTTATCTCTTGCTGGATCACCAAATGCCCTTGGTTTCAATCAGGATGATGAGGATGGTGATGAAATTGATTATAGTAGTGGTGGTGAGTTTATGGAGGAGAGAACCTCGTTGGGTTGCAGTGGTGGTGCCTTTACAGCACTCCGTCGAGGAGGAGGAGGAGGGTCTTTTGTGGATGAATATGTGAAGAAAATTTCAAGCTTTCGGAACACAAAGCCTACTACTACTTCTACTACCACAACACATGTGATAGCAGATAGAGCAGATATGTACCTCATTGATGACCTCAATGAGAATCCACTTGTGTACCCATCTGCATCTTCTTGTATGATTGAAATCACACCACAAGAGAGCTTTTCATGTTCAGTTCTGAGTGATGAGAATATGCAGAGTGGTGCAATGATCACCTTGGGTTGGCCTTTGATGCACCACTCACTTGGGTTTCAAGTAAAACAGCAAGTGGAGTATTTGGAAGATGGGAAAATTCCAGTTGTGAATTGGGCATTGCAATTACCACAAGAGGAGTGCTTGTCACTCAAGAGTAATAATAGCAAACTCTTTCTGGCAGAAGAATTGGTCGATTCAGAGTGTGAGAAACTGATGGAAGGTTTCATGACACCTGGAGCTTCATTTGTCACTCATGAGTTTCAGAAAGAGCTCATTTCTCGGTGTCCATCTCAATTGAGTGTGAATGGTGACGAATTCTACTCAGCAAGAATCCGATTCTCGATTAATACGCATGCTACAACAAGCAGCAGCACAAGTGGCAGCCGAAGATTTGATGTTGATAGATCCTCACTTCTGCAGCAGAAAGTGGAAACTCTCTCTGTTGATCAACTGTATGTCAAATTCTCTTTTGAGGAGCTTGAGGTTGCTACTGCCAGTTTTTCTCCAAGTAAGAAAATACCCAAATACCTGTCTGTTACCATGGAATTCAATCTGCAATTCATGTTGAGTGTTTGTTGGAAAAGATGATGATTCCAAATACGAATTGTCTGGAAAAAGGGTTTAGGGTTTATTAGGGTTTAGTTCCTGATAAATATTTTTTGTTTTTTTTTTTTGCGAATTTGCAGCAAATGTTGTAGGTAGAGGAGGTGGAAGTGAAGTGTATAGAGGTGAGCTTCAAGATGGAAGGCTTGTTGCTATTAAATGCCTAACCCAGAGCGGACCACAAGCTGAAGAAGAGCTTCTAACAGATATCGAGATCAACACATGTTTGTCACACTCCAATATTGTTTCTCTTATTGGCTACTGCATTGACCCTGCACACTTGATCCTTGTCTACGATTTCTTGCCACAAGGAACTTTGGATGATCACCTTCATGGTATGGAAAACTGCCAGAAATCCTAAAACCCGAACTAAATCTCCTTGAAACAATTAGCCATCAAAGACAGGGTTTAAGACAGATTGAAAACAGGAGGTTTAATATAAGCTGAAATGTGTTAGATTAATGCAATGGACATCAGTTGATAAAACTATGAAACACAAGAAATTTTTGGTATAAGGGTTTAGGGTTAATTAAGATGCAATATTAAGATGAGTTGCATAATTAAGATGTAATCTGAAGGTTAATTGTTAAGATGATAGTTTAATACCAATCTACAACCTGTTGATTTTACGTTCATTTACATTTGTGACACTTTCTTCTTCAAGTTTTAAAATTTTGTGCTCCTAAATCTATCCATTATTGTGCAGGAGGGGAGAAATTGTTGGAATGGGAAGTGCGATACAAGGTGGCAATAGGTGTATGTAAGGCATTGCAGTATCTTCATGATGAGATTCCTCGACCCGTAATTCATATGGATGTGAAGGCCTCCAACATTCTTCTATCCCGTGACTTTCAACCTCAGGTTCCATCCTACATTCATTCAATATCGCAAAAAACTATTGGGGGGGTTTTTTTTTGGGTGCTACACTTTCCTCCAAAACTTTGATCCAATGAAGGTTGAAAGAAAGACTTCGAACCCACGTGGGTAGTCTTGGATGTAACCCTAAACCCACTTTATTTAGTAAGGGTCAGTTTAACACTAATTTCTTTGTGTTGCTATGTTGTCACAAATTCAAAGATGATGTGCTAGTAACTTCTTAATGGTGTGTGGATTGTGTGTGTGTGTGTGTGTGTGTGTGTGCAGTTGTCGGATTTTGGGCTTGCAAAATGGGCTCCCAAAAGCTCATTGTATATCCGCTGCAACGATGTGGTTGGCACATTTGGGTAATAATTCTTTAATCCTCCAATCATACTATAAAATGTGTTCTTTGTATTTTGCAGACTTGCAATTGAACAGGTTTTGAATAAGCCTTGCCTAAGCACCACACAAAGCTCAGATTTTAGGAGTGACTAGTGTTTTCAGTTTATGTACAGTAAGAATGCATCTCTGATCGTCATCTTTAATGTACCCATCTCTTCAGATGAGTCTGGATGCTTGTTTGCAGATGAACTAAAATCCATGTGGTTTTTTTTTTTTGGGGCCCATTTTCAATGTGTTCACAAAAGGTACTTGGCCCCGGAGTACTTCATGTATGGGAGAGTGAATGACAAGACAGATGTGTATTCATTTGGCGTTGTTCTTCTTGAGCTCATCACAGGCCGTACACCCATTGATACCACAAGGCCAAAAGGCCAAGAAAATCTAGTCATTTGGGTATGCGCCATTTTTATCCAAATGTAGACAAAATCAGAAAAATCATGCACCAATATTATGCTCCAAATTCTGCAATTTTCTTGCTCTTCCTAGTCTTCCTATCATTTGTTCCTAATTAGTTTTGCTTTGTTTATATGATTACACACCATCACACAATGTTACTAATTAAGCAAGTCTTTCATTTTGGTTAATCGGTCTCTAATCTTGATAATTAGTCATCTCCCACTTGGTTGTTTTAAACAGGCAAGATCTCTGTTGGAAGAAAGAAACTTGGAGAAGCTTGTTGATCCACGGTTGGGCAATGAATACAATGTTTCACAAATGCAAACAATGATCTCAGTGTCTGCCTTGTGTGTGACCCAATCTGCACAACGCCGACCTCACATTAATCAGGTGTGCCTCCTCAGTTTCCTCAATTTCTCTACTGAATCATAATCCTGATTGTCAAAGCTTAAAACACTCAATCATAATCTGATTATCAAAGCTTAAGTAGGGAATCATAATCCTGACTATCAAAGCTTAGAAGCACTGAATCATGTGCCTCCTGATTATTGAAGCTTAAGAAGCATGGATCATAATCGTGATGAATTAAAGCTTTTTTTTTCTCAAATGTGTTTTGTGATGATCAAACTTGCACACCACACAGGTGTTGAAGATGCTACTAGGTGAAGAAGAACATGATGGTGGTGGAGTGTCAGTAGAGTTTGATGAGGAAGATGGGAGCAATTGTGAGGGGACACCGAATTACATGCACAGTAATTCCAACAAGGTGGATCTTCAAACGCATCTTGCTCTTGCCATGCTTGGCGTGGATGATGACAATGATGACGCAGCTTCTGAAAGTAGTGTTGATTACAGTAGCACAGATTTGTGTAGTAAATACCTGGAAGACTATTTGGCTGGTAGGTTTAGTCGCTCAGTCAGTTTTAATGACCCACCATTGACAAACACCACCGACAACTGACTGAAGTAGTTGATTCAGATGACGGGTGTGCTATTTTTTTTCTTAGCTAGATTTTGGTGTAAAATATTTTGTTCCCTTTCTTTCTTTTGTATCTCGAAACTCAGAGATTCAACTTTTCTGCCGCTCTGAATCACAGATGCTGAAGTGATCAGAGAAAGAGCTGGAGCTTTTGACAAAAAACTGAGAATGACCCATTTGTTTTTCATTCACAGCTTGATTAGTACTGATCAAGAGTTTATGTATATGGGTCTTGATTAGATTAAGCATGTGATAAACTCATTTGACTTCAATGACTTCTTCACGTGGGTGTATATATATAAGAAATGTGTTTGTGTATTTGAGTAACTACTTGCTTGAAACTTTTTGCTTAGGACGGAACATTTTGCTGAGGAAAATCTTATGTGCTGAGTTTCTATTACATTTACAAAAGCAAACAAGGAGTGAGTCAAGTTGTCAGGGAAGAAGACTCAAATCATATTAGTAGTGAGCACTCTCAGTGCACATCAAATGGAAAAATCAAGCATCTTGTTGTGAATTGGCTCAATCCCTGCATTTGGGTTTTGGCACAATTGCATGGACTGGATGTGTGGGGTTTCTCATGTTGAAATGAAAACAAATGGATGTCCTGGGAAGAAGTCCAAGCTTTGATTTCAAGCAGGTCTTGGAAAGTGCTTCTTTCCAAGTACTTACATCACTGGCAGAAGAAGAAGAAGAGGTGGTGAAGAGAAGGGGAAAAACCCCAAAAAAAAAGAGTTTTATGCCGTCAAAGGTGGGGGGGCTTTCTTTCTTGCAAGATGCATGGAGGCGCGAGGAGAACCCATCTTACCGCTTCCAACAGCAACGACACTCCTCCGAATTCGCCTCATCACATCCACACATGGAGGATGTTGCTTGCATCAGGAGCTTCAATTCTCTCCTCCCCCCTACCCAATTCCTGATTTCCATCGGTCTGCAACAACACTCATTCAGCAGCAGCAGCAGGAGCATTCTGTGGGAGCTCTGAGATTGAGATGATGATGAATGGGTAGTCATGAAAACGTTCAGGAACAAGAGTCAGCTGTACTACAATAGCTCCAGAGGAGAAGGAGGAGGAAAGCAGGGAGAAATTAGGAGCAAGAGGAAGGAGGAGGAGAAGCGCAGGAAGAGGAGGAAGAGAAAGGGAAGGGAGAAGGGGAAGGGCAGCAGCAGCAGCAGCAGAGAAAAGAGAGCAGTAGCGGAAGCAGAGAGACTCAAAAGGCGACTCCTTGAGAGCAAGCGACTGGAAGAGCTTCAGAGGAAACAGCTGTTGCGACTGTGGCTCAAGGCGAAGAAGAAGAAGAAGAGGGGCAAGTGTAGACTTGCTGTTGTTGTAGCAGATCATAAGAGGAGACGCCATCGCCATTGTCTCCTCCTTCACCGCCCACGCAGCCATCATCGGCCACCACCCACTTTGTCCTTCAACAAAACCTTCATGGTCACCTCTCGCTTTCCTCCTCCAAATCCCCATCAGTCCGTGGGTGCAATCTGCATGCTTGCTTGCACTCTCGGAAACCCATTCCAGCAACATCATCGGAGATCACCAGCATCATCATCGTCTTCTTCTTCTTCTTCTTCTTCTTCTTCTTGTAATCTATCTGCATTGCTCTTTGGTTTCTACCATTGCAATTGCAGATTTTCTTCTTCTTTGCACATAGCACCATTTTCTTTCTTTCTTTCTTTCTTCCTTCTTGTAATTGCAGATTTGTTCTTCTTCTTGGTGCAATTAATTGTGCATTTTTTTCTTTCTTGCAAATTGCTTTACTTGTGGTTTCAACATTTGCAATTGCAGATGATTTCTTCTTCTTCTTCTTCTTCTTCTTTGAGCATTGCTTGTGGGTTTCAACATTTGCAATTGCAGCAGATTTCTTCTTCTTCTTTGAGCATTGCTTCTTCTGAATCCCTGTGAACTTGCACTCCAATTCGATCCCCATATCCGCAGGCAAATTTGCATTGCTTTTCAAGCATCAATCTTTTAGGTCAATTCTGATTCTCCTCGGATTGAAAAATGTGGAACAAGATCAGATGAGTATGCATGTCAAGCAAATGGTGTAATGGATTAGTGAGTAATTCCTTCCTTGCAAATGTGATTGTTTTTGTGTGTGGGAGGGATTTCAAACCTCACTCCTGACAATTGCAAGGTGGTGCTTCCCAAAATCATCAACCAGCAGTATGTAAGGGATCATCAGGTTTGGGAAGAAGGGATCAGCAGCAGCAGCAGCTTCTGGTTGTATACATGAAAAGCTTTAAAGAAGTTTTCCAACAGAGCAATTAGCAATCAGTTGAAGCACTTCTGCAATGTCCAGAGAGAAGAATCATGAGAAGAAGCTGGCACTTTGTGATCAGTATTGTAGCACATGTGGTAATCATCTGTCATACCTTTTGTGCAGTGGCATGTGTGTGTGTGTGCATGTGCAGAGAATCATGAAGAAACAACTCGGATCAGGTGGAGAAGTGAAGAGAAAGAAGTTAGCTGCAAAACGTGATATTCCTCTTGTTGATCTCTCTACCTGCAAATATGAAGTCCTACGAATTGCTCTTGAATGTAATGGTTGGGAGGAAGGTAGTGAAAACAACCGAAACTGCCACCTTGTTTGGACTGGTAAAAAACTCTCTCTCCCTCTGCTTTTTTCTTTCTGGCTGATGGGTAATTGATCGATCCATAGCATGCTCTCTGTCAGGGCTGTAAATGTGAAAACCTACTGACTGGGGGTTGGGGATTTGTGGGGGGTTATGAAAACCCAGATCTGTCAGTTGGTCCAGAGAGGTTACTGTCACTGAAACAAGGGCAGAAAATCAACCATTTCTATGGCATGCTCAAAATCTGCCGCAAGAAGTCACTGTTTCGTACCCTCACTACAATGCGCAAGTATGTATGTGCTTGCTTGTGTGGTGCTCAGTGTGTATTTTTTCGTGTTGACTACTTTGCCTCTTCCCATGTATGCGCTCTCTGGCAGGGCTACCTACTAATACATATAAAAATCATCAGGCTTGGAATCATGATATAAGTGATGAGGTGTGGGAACGGGTGATTGGATGTTCAGGTTGTTTCCATTGCACTACAAGTTCTTCCCACGTGCATTTGTGCTACCTGATCAGCTGTCTGACTTACTGGCATGTTTTAGTACCTCAAAAGTCCGGACTTATATTCTCAAGCCTGACATGGGCAGCCAGGTATGATATGCACTATCCCTATTATGCATAGATTGATGTGCACCAAACTGGTTTTTTATTTCACCTTGGCTTAGCACTGGGTTTGAGGTATAGATTTGGAAAAACCAAATGCTCAATGAGCACCAATCGTCTGGTTTGGGTAGCTTTGGGAAAACCAAACGCTCACTAACACCAAGCTTTTGTGCATTTTCCATTTGTAGAAAAACACTTTGAAAAGGTTTGTGTGCATCTATCCATCCATCCTAACATGGATGGATATGTTGGTGATGGGTGGGTGGGTGGGTGTGGGGGAAAACAGGGAAGAGGGGTGGTGTTGGTACAATGTGGGATTGATGTGAGACAAGCAATTGAAGGATATCCTGGATTGAACTTGTTAGCTCAGAAGTACCTCACCAATCCGATGCTCATAAATGGCTACAAGTTTGACCTGCGCATATATGTACTTATTCTCTCATGTGATCCTGTGCGCCTCTATCTCTACAGGTTTTCCCACTTTTAGTCTATCCTCAGCATCTATCATCAAATTGTGCTTAGTGATAATGACTTTCTCTATTATTATTATTATCTGACAAAAACAACAGCACTTCCAAAGGAGCTTATCTGCAAGTGCGAAATTAAATTTGTTGTTGTGAAGAAGAGATCATGACTCTGGTGGTGCCTTAGGTCTTTCAATTTCAGAAAATGTGAATTTGAAAACACAGGTTCAAATCCCATTGCCACATTGGATCAAAAGTGGCCCTTAGAATGGATTTCAGTATACATAGAATGACCGGTTGGAAATGGGTCATTTTCACTAGTTTGCACAAGTGGCTTTTATCTCTGATTGTTTCTGTCAAGAACACCTGATTGGAGTGTGAAACTCTTCTCCCAAAACACCCAATTCTAGAGACACCTGTTTTGCCAATTTTAGCTTGCAACAAAGACTGACATCAGGTTTTTATACAACAATCTTAAGAGGTGTTGCTGGAGGGAATTGGGAGGCATCAATACATATTACAGAACTAACCCACAGTTGAACTTTCCTTTTTGTAGGGAGGGAATAGTGCGGTTTTGCACTGAGCGGTACCAAAAGCCAAACCCAAGTAATCTGACTACAAGCTGTATGCACTTGACGAATTATGCACTCAACAAGTACAATGCCAACTTCCACTTTAATACTAGTGCAACTGAGACAAATAAGGTTGGTGGATGGGAATGTCTCTCTCTCTGGCTGGTGTGTGGATTTGTTTGTGCAAAAAATGTGAGTTTGGGAGTGCAATTTTTGTCAGTTTAGATCATGACAGGAAATGTCGCTTGGAGTGTTTATAGCTCATTTTTTTCTTTGCATTCCAAGCTTTTGCAGAAATTGGATCAATTCTAGTATATGTCACAACATTACACTGCAGGTTTGGGTTGTAATCTGTGGCAGGGACACAAGTGGGCATTGAGTTCTCTCTTCAAGACATTATCAATCCGAGGCTATGATGTGGCCAAATTGCACCACCAAATCAGCAAGATTGTGGTCATGACCATTCTTCCGATTGTGCCACTTCTTGTGCATAATTACAACACATATCTGAGCAAAGATGATCAAGGGCGCACATGTTTTGAGCTCCTGGGTATGGATGTGTTGATCGACCAAAAGTGCAAACCATGGCTCTTGGAGGTTAGTTGTTTTTCATCCTGTTCCAAAAATCTATACTAAGAATCTGAGCTTGGGCATCCTGATTCCTCATTGGTGTCAGTCCAGCAAGCAATTTCACATTGGCAGATCCACAGAAACATGTCAAGAAGCTGATGACCCAGGTCTATCTATAAGTATTCAAGAGTGTTTTGTAGTGACCACTCAGGCATATGTATGTATGTATGTATGGGTGTTATACATTTCGCAGGTGAATCATTCTCCATCATTCTCAATTGACACCCCCTTGGACTTGAAAGTGAAGGAAGCACTCATTACTGATACTTTGAAGCTCGTGGGCGTAAGCCCCTCCTATGTTCCATGTCTGAGATTACAGGTAAAACCATTGAGAATTCATTCATTGTGCATGGACATTTCCTCTATGTTAACAGGGTACCCATTGTTTGTGACTTTTTTCTCTTATCTGTGCACCATCTATCCATCTCCATGTTTTGTCATTGTGTCAACAGGAAAAGCTTAGTGTGAAGAAGCATTCATATGGGGGGTACCAAAAACCAGCAGTGGCAGCAGCAGCATCTGCCAAGCGTCCACAAGTCATACCTGAGAATGGGAAGTGCTCACCAGTTACATTTCAGCTGAACCATGATTTTGAGCAGCATGAAGCTGTGAACCTTGGGAAGTATGACCGGATTTTCCCATCTGATGAGGAAAGGTTACAAGAGCTCTATAATGTTTTTTTAGCTGGTGCCCAATCAGCGTTTGTGCATTCGTTTGATATGAAGGTCAAGGAAGGCATAAACAAAGTGCGCAATGATCGAGCTCAAGAGAATCTTGCTAAAGAAGAAGATGAGAAACGGAAATTGAGAGCTTGTCAGGAGAGTCGGAAAAAGGCACAGTGTAGTGCGAGGATTGCTGCGTTAGCTGCATTATCAGCTCAGGCTAATGTGCACAAGATCTACAACAAGGCAAATGAATTGGAGCCGCTCTCAGATCGCAGAGTCAAAGCTGATAATGCTGCTGCCCATTGCATTAGTCGCTCATTCAGAAGCATGGAGGAAAGAAAACCAGACAGCAGCAGCAGCAGCAGGAGGAGGTTAAGGCACAATCGATCCAGGAAACATGAGAGATTTGATGTTTGTTGCAGACCTATCAGAGGAGAAGGTCCAACAATAATGAAATTGGACCTCACTCTGATTCATTGCAAGAACAATATGGAGGAAATGACGATGTTGGAGAAGGTTGAGAAGTGGGAACAATGCAATGTTTTTGGGCAACAAGAACTACTAGAATTAACAGTAAGTAGAGAGGAATCAGACATAGGATCTGGTGAGAGGGAGGAGGAAAGTGGTGGCAGTGGTGCAGCAACTTTGCATACGGACATGATTGTTGTTTCTCCAGGAAGCAGATCTTCAACAGATTGCCCAGTGATGCAGGTTGATGGAGGTGGTGGTGTATTGCAAATGCTCAGGAAGGCAGAAGGCCAGGTGATCGAAAGCTTTGCATCTCGACAACACAAGTGGATGATGATGATGCAGCAGGAGGCAAGGGATACAGATGGGAATGCACTAACTATAGAACAACAGCTCACACCTCTGGAAATAACCCAAAATGACAATCCACCATCATCATCAAGTATCATCAGAAGAACAAGGAAAAAGAGAGGACTCAGTGATCGATCCAACTGCCAACAAAGGAGTTCACAGAAAGGGATGATGATGATGGGTAGTCGGATTTGGAAACGGGGAAAATCACCATATTGCGCAGTGAAATACTGGGCAAGCAGACAAGGTGCGTCAGTCATCATTCTCTCCTTCCTTCCTGTGTTGTTGCAGAATCATGAAATGGGTTCTTCCAGAATCTAGTAGTTTTTATCTGATCCAAAACTGAGATTGAATTTGTCTCAAGCGAGTGAGCAATTTCAGTTTCTGAAATCTGGAGTTTGTAATGCTTTTTTTGTGTGGTGATGGACATTCACAATTTGTGATTCTTGTGTGTGATAGGGAACTTGTGGCGATCAGCAGTGAAAGCACTAAGCAAGACAAGTACAAACCGACCTGCACCTTTGAAAATTCCTGTGATGAGACAAGCAATTCTTGCGAAAGCATCGTCAGTAGCCAGCGATGGATCAAGGGGATCACCATACTGGGATCCACCCAAACCATTTGCAGCAGACGAAAAATCGTCATCATCACCCACCACCCACCGAAAGCCAAAACAGCAAGCAAAGAACTCAGCAACAACACAGAATCCCTTGTCTCCAAATGCCTCAAAAGCACTCTTATATGACCCTAAGCAAGAGCAAGGGACAAAACTTAAACGATGTTACCATGGTAGATTACCAAAGTTGGTACGAAATGAGAGTTGCTTCACAATCCCTGGGTACAATCTCCCCACCTCGATGGCTCAGATCGCTCGGTTCATGCCCAAGACACCCAAGAACCATGAACAGCTCTCAATTGTAAGGTGCCCATTATTCCAATCACCCAAGAATGAGTCTTCTTCAAGTGCACCCTCAACGCACAGAGTGGACAGTCATTTGCGATCCAGATCCCGCCTCAATAGCGACTACATCAGTAAAGCAAGGATCAAGCTCGAGCAGATTGATCAACAGTTGCAGAATTGGCCATGGATGTCCAAGCTTTCTACCAACCTCGACAAAGCCAGGATCTCAAATCCAAAGCCAACCAGGATCAAAGCTCGATAGCTAGAAAGAATGGGGCCACAAGGAGTGACACCAAGTTCACAAAGTGGAGGGCGCAAGGCAATTGGCCATGATGCTCTCTTGCTTGTAGACATGTATGTATTATTGAATTTATCCCGGATCTATCCCTCATGATTCAATAGATTAACATTGTCATGACAAGTGCTGGGAATTCCTCTCTCTCTCTCTCATCATCTCAAGATCTTGAATTGGGATTGTTGGGTGATGATGGTGCAATGGTATCTTTTTTGTAATGAGCGCATCTACTAGATGTGTTAAGATTCTTCCTTACAAAACTTACAATCCAAGGTATATTGAAACGAGTTCAAGATTAGTCATGTCAATTTGATTTTGAAGTTGGGTATTCTTGATCACATTAAAACCTTCACATTTTGTGACATTGTAAATGGAGGATGCCTTATATGACGCAATTGGGTGGTTGCAACAAGTGCACATTTCGAAATATGAAATGCTTGCAATACTTTTTTGAACTTTTACCATGATACCCAATTGGTACTTGCTTAATATCAAATTTTTAAGAATTAAAAATGACTTGTCAATTTTTACACCATGTAACACCCTCAACTATTGGCATCATCAAAATTAGGCCCGCTTCAACTTTGCCTCACACAAGCCTTTACTTCGGTACCATAACACCTTTTCAAGTTTGGCATCTCACGCCAAATAATTGTTTTATTTAGAAATTTTGATTTTGGCGCAAGAAATTTTTTTTTTTCAATTTTGACACAAGGGGGGAGATCAAGGATATTATTAATTTTAGACAAACCAATAAGCTCAAACCAAACTTCCTACAATCATATATTAAACATTGACATTAGCATGAATATGCTAAAAACCGTATGTTTAAACATATGTTAGAAACTAGTTGTCTAGAAAGCAATACTAACTATGGAGTTTGGTCATTCAAGATTGAACATGCTTTGAACAAGGCCTTTTGGTAGTATGTGGTTAGAGGTCTTAGAAATTTCTCAACATTATAAGAAAAGAACATTAGACACCCAAAAAAAAAAATAAAATTTTATCAACGTATCAATCAAAGATGTTGTCATTCCCTTTCCCACTAAAAAAATTGACTATCTACCCACAAAAAAACCTGCCATTATATATTGGGACAACCAAAGTAAAATGAAGTTTAGCAAAATCATGTGAGCTCCACAACCATACAAAGTATTTTTCTATCCATTTACAATTTTGTCAACAAATAAATAGTTTGTAAACAATTATTATATATTGTTTATGTATTGTTTATTGAATCAATTTGCTAATTAAGCCTCTAAGTCATCTCAAATTCTCCATATCTTGCCTTCATCTTCATCATCACACCTACCCACCCTAATCACATTGTTAGCATCCTTCCAACACTCTAAGCATGGATGGACCAACCACCTTGGATCCATTGCCTACCTTGTTTTAGTCCTTTGGACAAATGAACCGTCCTATTATGCTTTTTTTTCTTTTGTAATGTCAACTTGTTACCATTGCATTTTACCCCATTGCTTGGTTAAATTCTTGCAAATTGTGCCACCTTTAAAAAAAAAAATTTAAATCTTTGGGATATTGTGAAACAATTAAATCTAGAACAAATGGGCACTTTCCAATTGTGTATACACTCTCATTATGAGCTTGAAAATCAATTTTATTTTAATAATATGCATTTGCATCTATCCTTAGGATGGTTTTTTTTAGTGTTTTGCTTTTAGAATGCTCTTGTAAGTTATCAAGTTTTAAAATAAAGAACTCTTCCTTGCCTTTCAACTTTCCACATATTTTACACTACACTTTGCACATATTTTGCTAATTGCATCAATCTTTAACCCAATCTATGGAAGGCAAGTAGCCCAAGTGTCTAGCAACCCTATTATAATTTGGCAACATGCCAAAACCTACAATCTAAATTTGGTGATTTCAAAAAAAAATAAAAATCTCCTAATATGGTGATTTTGGGCCATTTTCAAAAACAACTCTTTGTAAGATTCACAACCCCTTTTTTTGGGTTGCCAAGTGGAAAAAAAATCACCACATACAAAACATTGATTGAAAACCTCCAAATTTAAATTTATTTATTTTTTATTTCACTTTTCGTGGAAGTTTCACCAATAATAAAAAAAAATGTTTATTACCAACCATTTGTCATACATTATGCCTTCATGACTATAAGCCTTGCACCATCCATGGACAACAAACTTCCTTGGGTTGTTCTAGCAATGTTTTTATAACTTGACAAAATTGTTGCCAAATTTGGATGTGGGGAATTTGATCCCACAACTTGTTAGCTTCAAAAGAAAACGATTTTTTTTATTGATTTTATTGGACTTTGTAGTTAGGTTGTTGTCTTTTAAGTTGTACTAAATGTAGTTGAGGTAGCATTTAGTACCTTTGTTCTCATAATTTCCCAATCTAACTTTTACTATTTTAATTTTAATTTTAATTTTTTTTTTTTGGCTAATTGAACAAACATGTAAATTTTATGTCTAAGATATATAGTTTAAATATGTCTTTCAATTGGCTAATTAAAATGTTTTGTGAACAATTGAGTGGTTAGGGCTTGAGGAAATGGGCATTGTGCATATCAATAGGGTGTTGTGTTGCATGTGAGGAGGTTTAAGGAATGGGTTTTCACATGGCTCCTCTTGTATTGCCCAAAATTTTCAAGTTTAAACCACTTTCATCTTCTACATGAAACATCCACTTTTGAGCACACCACCTTTGCAACGGTGCTGGAAGATCCAATTTCATCCCAAAGCCTATAAATTAAATAAAAGAAAAAAAGATTAAGAAAATGTTATGCATTACGTCAAAAAAAAATAAATCTACTTGCATCTATGACATGTAGCCAAATGTGGCTAAATCCTCTTGTGGATGATCATCATACATACCTCACAAAATTTCCAAAAAAAAAAAAACCCCTTCTTTTCAAATCACTATAAGTGAGAAAACATTAGTAAAAATCACCATGTTTCTATATTTGGTTTTAAGCATGAAGCCATGAATGTAAAAGGTTGATTAAAAAATTAGACCTCATATTTGGTTTTATAACCAAATTTGGCAAAATCTTCCTAGTGATGATCATCAATTTTTTTTACATCTTCCTATGGATGATTGCCACTTAAGCTACATAATTATTATTATTTTAATTTTAAAAATTATTTAAATTAAAATTTTTAAATAAAAAATTTATTTAAAATAAAAAAATTAAAAAAAATAAAAATAAAAATAAAAAAAGCTACCACTTCTAACACATAAAACAATGATTTTGTAACACACTTGCAGGTTTAACTGAAAAGCGCAAGGGCCGCACTTGGAATACAAGGGGCCAGTCGAAGGCCTCTCATATGTGTTAAGGTGTGCCTATCGCTCTAGAGTAATAACGCACTATTATGCACCTTATTAGGCGCCCTCCAAATAAACTAAGACCTTTTGGGGAGTGCTTTGTGTGCTATAGGGTAAAGCCTAAGGCCATAGGCTTTACTAGGATAAGGGCTCATGTGAGGATAAGGGCTGATTGAGCATGGGCCCGATTTTGGTGCAAGCATGGGGGTCAAGGGCTTTACCAAGCATAAAGACCTGCATCGAATTTTATTTTATTTTCTTTTCTTTTCTTTTCTTTTCTTGGGTTACCTGGAAAATAATATTATGGGAAATAAAAGAAAAATAAAATTGTTGGGCGTTTTGGAAAATGGAATGCCCACTGAAGTAGATATTCCAATTTGTAAAATGCCCCACAAATTGCGGAAGAAAAATTACACTTTGTGTAATGTGCTCTCCAATTACACTAGAAAACTAGGTGTGAAAAGGGCCTTTTTCGGTCTTTTCATGGCGCTCTCTCCCACGCCATTTCCTTCGTTGTTTCCTTCGTCCCTTTTGTTTCCGGGAAGGAGGTGCGCAGGGGTGAGCCCGTTTTTCGTCGCAACTGTAATAACGTGAATCTCTCTGGCTTATAATAAGCAACAAAAAAAAGGGGGAAGAAAACAGCAAGCGGTAGTAGCAGAAGAAGAAGAAGAAGAAGAAGGGCAGTGTCAGTAGTTAACAGCAAGCAATAGTATAGTACTCATGTTGGTAACGAAGGACCGTTGATAATCGTTGCGCGTCTGGTTGTCGGGGACGGTTTCCGATGCCGAGTTCCACTGATGATGAAGACGCGCAGCAGCAACAGCAGTCGGGATGTAAGCGGCCGCATGCAAGTAGTGAGCTATGGGAGTTCGAATCGTTGATTGCGGCTGAACCTCCTAAGAGCAAAGTGGTTCTCGGCGTTGATGGAGGTGGAACGTGTACCGTATGTGTGTGCGTGGCAGCTCCTGTTGTTGTTCCACGGGATGGCTCTTTACCTCTGCTTTCTCGATGTGTGACTGCTTCTTCCAACCACAATAGCGTCGGTGGTAAGCTTTTTACACACTCTCTGTTGTGTTCTTTTGTCCCTCTGTTGTTGTTGTTGTTGTTGTTTTGTTTCCCCCCCCCCCTTGTGTTGTTGTTTTTCCTTCCTGTCTTGGATTCATCATATACCCTGGAATTGGATTTTATCCCGCCAGAGAGGAGAATCTTTTTCCACCTCCTACACATTTCCAAGTGTTGAATTTTGTCTTTTCATTGTTTCCTTCTGTGACATGAATGTTTGGAATCATGTCCAGACTCCAAACATCCCAAGTGCAAACCATTTTCATTGCTATTGACCATTTTCAGTAACTACAGCAATAATTGCACATTCTGGTCTATACTTTTCTTTCTCTGAGAGGGAATCATTGTTTATTGTAGCATGTGAGCATCAAGCCAGTGAATGGCCCAAGAGATTGGGTTCACTAGCCCAAGAGATCAGGACTCATACTCACCTTGCAAACTGGTTGTGGGTTCAATTCACCTCTAGGTCATGCTCCATGTTATATACTATGACCAACCAAGCTGCACTAGGGTTTCAAGCAGTACACTGGTCATTGGAATTGTGAAGCCCTAAATAGTGTGAAGAGCTAGCTACTCACTTAGTCATACTTTGCATTTCCCAAACTACCTATGCATCTCCCCCTTCTTTTTGTGGTTGTCGGTTGTAGCATGTGTGGACTCTTATGTGTTCTCAGCATTCTCTATTTCCCATAGAGTCTCTGTCTCGCTCATTTGGTCATGTGGACTAAAGGGAGTACTATTTGTTGTTGTAGATGCAGTGGCGAGAAGGGCCATTGAGGAATCAATGGCAGGTGCACTGATGAAGGCTCGCATTCCTCGCTCAGCGGTGCAAGCAGTCTGCCTTGCACTTGCAGGAGTTGATTCCCCATCAGATGGTGAAGCTTACCTTTCATGGATGAGGTGTAGTTTTCTCCACCCTTTCCCATAATCTTTATGGTTTTTCCTCTTTTGTTTATCATAAGTCATCACCTGAGTACCAGGCACTATGTTGTTGAAATGACCCATTCAACGATCCCAGGAAAAACCCAAATGGCCAAGTTCAACAAGAGGGCACCTGTGTGCAAAACCAACATGGGTAGGTAGGCAGGTAGTAGTGAATTCCTAGGGTTTCAGGACCACTCTCTCTAAGAAACTCAGTAAAATGGCCTTCTATCTTTAAGAGAAGAGGTACCTCCTCACCAAGGAGATTACTTCGATCAGACCTAGGTGATGGTTTGCCTCTGGTCTATCTCCCTGTTGAATCAACTCATCAGTGCAAAATTAGAGAGACTGCATACACATGGGATGTGGTGTGATGCTTGCAGGAAGATTTTCCCCAGTACTGTGGAGATGGCTGTGCACAATGATGGGGTTGCAGCACTTGCAAGTGGAACAGCTGGGAAGTTGTATGGCTGTGTGCTTATAGCCGGCACAGGCACTATTGCCCTAGGATTTGGGGAAGATGGGAAGTTTGCAAGGGCATCAGGGGTGGGACCAGCCCTTGGAGATCAGGGCAGGTCAGTTGAAGCATAATTTTTCATGTTGTTCAGTTACATATACATTGCAGCTTTGTAGATAGATATCTTCAAATGTTGGGGCTTTTGACTTCAAGGCAGTTGGGGGTCTTGGTATTGCAGTGGATTTGCAATTGCATCTCAGGCTTTGGCAGCAATCATGAGAGCAGATGATGGACGTGGTCCTGCAACATCTCTTACACCAGCAATTCTGAAGACACTTGGTCTTTCGTTACCTCAAGATCTGATTGGGTATGCCACTCAAGAGACTAGCTCCTGGAATACTCTGGCATATTGAAAAAGCTCATGCTTAGAATCCTTCTCCACTGTTGAATCTCAGTCCAGGCTCTGGCCAAATTAATTAATCCAGATAGTGCATGAAAAGGGCCCAAGGCTAAATTCCTTGTCAATAGCAAAAGCCACCCTGAAATCTTGTCCAACATTGGCCAGATCTTGCAGTTATCTCCAGAGCTTGGCTTCAGGAGATTGTTGAAAGCACAGAAGCTAGAATGCTAATTCTGTTTCCAACCTCCCTCTTTTGTAACAGAGATTCTCTTTGTCTCGTGACATTCTGGTGTAGTAGGATAGACTCAACAACCCAAGTACTTGCATGTTGTTACAAGGTCAAATCACACAAGGTGCATGTTAGGTCAAACCACGCGATCAGCCCAGTTAAGGGTGATCAACTTGTGATCCAGAGTCTGGGCACCTATGCTGTAATCTTCCTGTTAGCCTGGATTAGAGTCATCAATGTGTCCACGTCTACTGCCTAACACTAGAAAAGACAATTATTCATTACTGGTTGGAGTACAGGGTCATTATTTTCTTCTTCCAGCTTAGGGTTAGGGGTTGGGTTTACTATTATTATCTGACCCTACGTTGGACAGGTGGGTTTATGCAGATGCTGCCTGGGCTCGTGTGGCTTCTTTGTTGCCAGTAGTGAAGGCTTGTGCACGGGAGGGTGATACAGTAGCCAGAAAAGTCCTGGATGATGCTGTCTATGAGCTGTCTTGCAGCGTGAAAGCAGTTGTGACTCGGTTGAAGCTGAATGGCAATGGTATAATGCTCCTTCCCCACTCTATCTGTGCCGGAACATATGCTGCAGAGTACTGAGTGAGAAATGCACTTGTAAAAGAAGCTTAAGGTTGTTTTTAGCTCTTGTTTACTCAGCACTAAGCTCTTTGTCTATATGGGGTGTGTGGTTGTGCAGATGGAATGAAGACATTCCCCTTGGTGCTGGCTGGTGGTGTGTTGGAGAATGATGATGGATGGGATCTTTGCAAGCCCCTCATGGAGTGTGTAGCAGAAATGTTCCCTAGAGTTCAACCAATTCGCCCCACGGTGAATTTTTTTTCCTTCTCTCAGATAGCCATTAGAACCACAGCTCAGAGTTGAGCAGGATCTATGCCAAAAGCTGGGAATTGCAATGTGGCAATAACCTCTTACTGTGTGGGATCAGGATTTTGCTTTGAAGTTCAGGGTTTCTGACTAGTTCTGGGCTTTTGATTTCATAGAAGAGGTGGTGTGAAAGGATTGTGAACATGCATGTGACTGTCACTGCTGTTTAAACTGCACTTCAATTTTTTATTTATTTTTGTCTGTTCTTTGGGATTGGGTCATCCCTTGATTAGTGCCACTTAGATTGACATAAAAGAATTGAGTATGGAGAAAGTTCTCAGGACTCATGAAGGAAATTGATTTGATATAAGAGATGGTGTTGATCATGGATGGCAGGTGGAGCCTGCAATTGGGGCAGCCATGCTTGCTTGGACACAATGCCAAACAAGCGTCACAGAGGAGAATTTCTAGTCAAAAGCATGATGACTAATCAGATCCTTTTGCAGATTCCTATTAGTTATGTCAAAATCTTAGAAAAATGTTGTCTGCATTCTTTTACCAACACCCAATGCATATATCAATGGTGGTTGTCTGGTCCCAAATAACAAACAGTCTTTTATATATTCATGATGGGATATACACACTGGACTTTTGTGGAGTGCCTTTCCCAAGGCTCTCATCATCATGCTCCCCACCTCGTAGCCACTTGAAATAGTAGAAAAATGCCTGAAAGTCCGTGGGTTATATCTTGTCTGGGAGTTTGGCAAGGATTTGCAAGGAATGACAGGATTTAGTCTGTGTTTCACTTTTCTTTCACAAAAGCAAAGGATACATGAATGGTCAATCCATGCTTTTTAAAGGTGTGTTGTCAAAGCATATACTTGACCACTCCTATTTGTTTAGTGCAGGTAACAATTCAGTCTCTGTTGTCGAGAGCTATCAATAAAGGTCATGACCCTAAACCCTTTCCATGACTAAAAGATTAATTTCATGTGATTCTTGTCAAGAAAACTGAGCAGGTGGAAATAATTTGCTCGTGATCAATTCCATGGGTGACATACCACGGAGACTGGCGACTGATGTGCCTTCTTCATCTGACACATGCGCCTTTGAAGACAACACCCAAGCTGGTCAGGTAAAGGGAGCTGCTGTCTGGAGAACATGTGTGACATATTAAAGATCTGGATGTGAGTGACTCTTCTCTAAAAATTTCAAGTCACTGCGCAACACTGTCAGCATCACAGGCGTGCTTATATTACAAGGAGTCCCTCCTACCAAATGCAACCAATAAGTTTGAAAGCTTAATTTCTATGATACTAAGGCCCACTTTAGACAAGGGTCCAGGGTCCAATTTCCTAGGAACCAATTTGGACTGATTTGAAGCAAATTGAATCCTTGAGTTGGACTGTATCGTGGTCCCTAGCCTGTTTCTTGGTTCTCCAAATCAGGAGCTCTCCTTTTAACACTGTTTTTTTGGTCCAAACCAATTGATTTTCCCTCTAAAACAGGTGCCATGGAGGTTTAGCCTCAATTTGCCACTTTTTGGTCTTGGACCCTCTCGTCTAAAGGCCTGAGGACCAATTTAAAGCTTTCGACCAATAAGATTGCTTGAATTCATTGGTCCCTGGACCTTGGACCCTTGTCCAAAGTTGCCCTAAGACATAATTGAATTAGAGGATGGAACTCAAAACTGAATTCTATGGACTGGAAGCAAGTTTACTAAGAGAATTGCAAGTAACTTGATGAGTTATATTGTCCATGGTTGTGTGGTGAAATTGTTCATGATAAATTAAAGTTCTTCACAAACACTGTAAAACCCAGGAGTAGAACCCTGGGTTTCACAAAAAACTGAGGATGACAATTGAAATGCAAGATGGTGCTGCCCGAAAAGAAAATAACACAGGAGCAAACTTAAATTTCCTCTTCAAGAGGTCCTTAAAGGATTACACAACCCCTCCTTAAGGGGTTAGCTAAAGATTTCCAGAGTTACAGGATACTTAAGAGTTACTTAGCAGCCTACGTAGCACAAGAGGGGGTTACATATTCTTACCTAGGGGGGGCTATCAAAAGCTTACATAAAAAGCTACAAAAGGCTTACCTAGAGAGCTACCAAGGACTACCTAAGGAGACCCCTAGGGGTCTACATAGGTTATGAGATACTTAAGGGCTACTTAGGGAGCTACCTAAGACATACCTAGAGATTATCTAGGGAGACACCTGAGGGCCTACCTAGGTTATGGTTCTACATAGAACTTACCTAGGGGCTACCTAGGGAGACACGTAAGGGCCTACATAAGTTATGAGATACCTAAGGACTACATAGGGCTTACTTAGGGGACTATCTAGGTAGACAACTAGGTGCTTGCCTAAGTCATGGGCTACCTAATGGCTACTTAGGAGGCAATATAGAACCTGCTTGTGGGATTAGCTGGAGATTTTTTAGGTTAGGGGATATCTAGAGGTGCTTTAAATGACTGCCTAGGCTCACTCATAGGGTAAGAGGGGGCTACATGGGGGGACTACCTATGGAGATACCTAGGGGCCTACTTAGGTGATGGGATAGCTAAGGGCTGTTTAAAGGCTACACCATGGGAGGTAGGTAGGGAGGTAGAGAGGTTCTAACCTAATATACCCCTTACCTAGGTGTTCCCCTAATCTATGTGTCCAGAACTTAGCTAAACCATAGTCTAGTTAAAAAGGATCACATTTGAGAGTTCATCCTTAGTTTTGAGGAGTGATCCTCACTTTGGTGGAAAGGGAGGATAAGTGAGTATAGTGAGGACAAAGTCAGGCCCAAAGTAAGGATTACTTTGAGGATAACTTTATTGTATGCTCAGTTTTTACACCTCCACGCCAACAACATGTGAGGATGCAGAAGAGGTTTTGAACTTGGGGGTGGAGTAACTTATATGTCATCCTTTGGCCACGGGAAGTGCTCCTGCCATGACTACAACTGCATGGGCTTGGAGGTAGACTCGTCCTACATCCTTGTCTACCCGAATAAGCATTTTACCTCCTCGCTCCGATGCCTGTTGTTACAATAGTCAGTCATTGGATTTGAATTGTACTTGTGATCTTCTATTGCTCATGCCACTACTGTATTATTCCAGTATTGGGTTTGCCAGAAAATGCAACTCTGTTGTACCTAGCAAGCAATCGGTGCCCAAATACTAAATTCAAAGGTGCATGCACATTGGTGGTGTGGACACTAGGGGAAATAAGTACTCACCTGGAATGCTTTCAATTCATTCTTGCCAAGTTTTGTGGCCCAGTATTGACCGATTGTGCAATGAGCACTTCCTGTAGCTGAATCCTGAAGACCCAATACACCCATGATCATTTTGTTATGCATTCAGAATTGATAAATACGTCATCATGCCATTTGGAAGCATGAAAAGAAAAGCATGTTAAGAATGGCATAAGGAGAAGAAATCCTGGTTCTTAGAACAAAGACAATACTGTATTGATTTTGATCCACACAAATAAAGCTATAAATCATACCTCAGGGATACCCATCTTAGGACAGAAAACACGTGAGATGACATCATGCTCACTATGCTCGGATGCACGTGCAGTTGCAAAAATAGAACCACGCCCATGAAAGTCAAGCATTTTGTGAAATTGTGGCTTCAAATTTTCCACATCTTCACTTGATGGTAACTCAACCTTTCACATTACAACATGCCAACAGACAAATAATGCCCATTAGATGGAGGTTTAGAGAAGGTGTAGAGGAAAAATTAGGAGTTAGGGTTTAGGGGGTTTACAAGGTAATCTCCCAAGGCAGTTTCACCAACCCAGTTCAGTGTAGCTCCATCCAAAGCCGCACTAAGAAGAGCACTGTCATTGCAGGGAATAGCAGGTACAAGAGGGAAGTCAAGCTCCACAACACCCTTGCCATTCAGGCGCTTCTTGTCAAGTACCTTCCAAGTTTTCTGCATTGATGATGGCAACTCGTCCTCACATTCTTTATAGCCAGAAACTTTTGATGCTATCAAAACTCCAGCTCTTGTGTGGAATCGGACAGTGTTCCCTGTAACGATCCCTGATGTGAATAGGAGATGTGCAGATGCCAATGTCGCATGCCCACAAAAATCAACCTGCCAAAATATCCACTCATCAATCATTTGGTCTTTTCTCCCATGAAGGCAACATCTTCTCACTCATGCATGTACCTAAACCCTATCCTTTGACTCAGAAGTTTTGGCAAGCATTTGGTGGAGGATTTGGTGAAGCATTTGCCAAAGAATTTGGCACCAAGACATTCACATACATAGGTATACTGCGAGGAAAAGATTTAGTACAAGTACCTCTGCTTTGGAGGTGAACCAGCGAAGATCATACTGTTCAGACTCTGCATTGGCATGCTGATGGACCAAGAAGGCAGTCATGGGTTGATTGAATTCCCGAGCAATCTGTTGCAGCCACTTATCATCTTTCTCATGAGGTAAATAGCAGACTGCAGCAGGATTGCCACCAGATGCATGATCCGTGAATGCATTTATCTGTGAATCACCCCAGGCAATCCCCATCACACAGAACATCAGCATCGAGAAGGCAACTCTCTTTTTATTTTATCATATTTCTTCAACATCTATAGCACAAGAAGTACTATCTGACTGCTGGATCATCAAAGTGGTCACAAAGAAATTGTATGTTCTTTGATGCTCTCCAGTTGATGAAGCTCAAGAACTATAAACCTAATTCTCTCACTGTTGATGATGATGCTCAAGAATTGCAACCCTGAGATATTCTTCTTGCTGTTTGAGAACACTCTGATTTTGTCTTTGCAATTTGTCAAGATCAACAACTCTTGGTATGCACCTACATTATCTCTTATCAAATTCGGTTTTGGCAAAAATTCCCTCTGCAATTTTTTTTTCTAGAGCTATGACATGACAAAGAATCAGGAGAGAGAGAGAGAGAGAGAGAGAGAGAAGGAAGGAAGTAGTACTAGAGCATATGTGATGTCGGTGTCTTCGAAATCCATACTCTTCTTCTGCTCCTTCTCTTCCTTTCTTGTTCCCTCCAAGCTTTCCCCTCCACAAAAGAGCGAATTGGTCAAGTTTGATTAGAAAACAACGTCCTCAAACCGCAAAAGCAACCTCGGGAAGGAAGGAAGCAAGCAGCACAATCTACAAAACCACAGAGCAAGCTCTGAAATAAGGAAGCGCAACGGATAATCCGCGCGCTTGTCAAAGGTCACAAGACCAAAAGAAAGCCCACAAATAGAGACGCAAACTACTAGAGCAGCAAGATTCAAAAGCCCGTGCAGCTTGAGCGTGCGAGTTCCAAGAAGCAACCAAAAGAAAGAAGAAGAAGAAGAAGAAGCTATGAAGGAAAGGACGTCGTCAAGGACGACTTAACTCATCCGAGGCGTCAGCAAAAACGTCGTCATGTGCAGCACTACTGAGCTTTCTTTCAAATTCTTCTAGATTTGTTGTGTGGTGGTGCTGGTCCTCGTCCTCGTGCTCCATCATCTGGCATTCTGTTTGACTTCATTTCTCGCTTGAATCTTTGCAATAATAATAATAATACCGTCATGCAGCTTGTCGAATGGCGATGGCTGACTTGTTTCAAAGTCTGCGAAAGTCTCCAAGTCGCTATCTTGCGAGAGCTGCTGTTCTTGAGTCTCTCCTTGTAGTATCGGCTTCTTCGTTTTGGGCGTAGACTCGAGACCACGGCGCAAATCGCTGGCGTACGTACGTCCGCTGCACCGGCGAAGCTTAAGAACGACAAAAGACACAACACTTTTAATTAAATTCTTAAGTGAAAATTCTTCAACTTCAATATTAACTTCTTAATCCATTTCAACAATAAATTTTTCTTTTTATGTTTTTAAATTTCATTTCGATCAAAACAACATTGCAGATGATACAACAAGCTGTAGAACAACTAGAAATGGCCAAAGTTAACACAAAGAATTTGCATTCAATTGTTCAAGAAAGAATTTTGCTTCAAAATACTTACTGTTCAAGAAATTTTCTTCAGCTCAAGAATATTTTTGCAACAATAATTTTGTGCACTTTGATGTCTGTTGCCAGTGAAGCTCAAGTGGCAATTGTGCACAAGAATAGATTTATTGCTGCTGTACTGAGATTGGTTTTGGTGAAGCTCGACAGGAAGCTGCTATCTCCATGCGTGTGTGTTTCTGTCCTGGGTGCAATTCTATGAAATGCAGTTGGCAAAGAAGCTGCTCCTACAACAATGGTAAAGAATCTCTTTGTGTTTTTTCATGCCACACATCTTCTTCTTCCTGTTGTCTAGCACATCCATCTTTTGTGCTCCCTTGCATACTCACTTGCTGTGATCTCACACTCTCTAGTGGCCACATCAGCAAATAGTCCATGCAAGAACAAACACCATCCTCAAAGTATGAAAGCAATTTGCATCCCTCATCATGATTGCTCCCCTGATTATTTTTGAAATGAACTTTGTGGAAGTGCAGCAATCTTCGCAGACCTGCAGATTCTTTCTTATTCAGAGAGAAGTACTTGGAGCTGTGTTGATCAGCCTTATGCAATTGCCAGTTTCTCACTATGGTGACACAAATGGAACACCTTTTCTACTTCATCCACATCAAGCAGAACGAATTTCATATGAGGCATGTACCCTGAATCACATATGAGCACTGACAATCTCTGCAGTTCTGCATGGATTTCACCCATCTGAGGGTGATCTTGATCATCAACAATAAACTTATGCACCTCATTATTTACTTCAATCCAGGTACAACCCTGCTGTTTCTTCACACCTCTTGCCTTCCTCTGTTGTTCTCAGTCATGGTTGTTGCCAGCAGCAGCATAGATGTTTGAAAACAGCATACCCAACAATATTTTCAGGCTCTAATTCAAGAATTTATTTCGCAACACGTTCTACCATCTCCACATTACCATGAATTCTGCAAGCACCGAGTAATGATATCCACAGAGCCACATGTGGTTCCCAGGGCATGGCCATGATCATATTGTCTACCTCCTGTAGATGGCCAGCACAGCCAAGAAGGTCAACCATGCAGACATAATGTTCCAATTTTGTTGAAATCATATATTCTGTGATCATTGAAATGTAACAGTGCATGCGTTCATCAACCAAAGTTGCATGGCTAGAAGCTGATAGAAGACAAACGAAAGTGATATCGTTTGGCTGTACACCTTCTTCGCACATCCATTCAAAATGTTTGAGAGCTTCCTTACCAAGCCCATGCATGGCCCATCCTCCAAGTATGGTAGTCCAAGTGACCATGTCTTGAGATGGCATCTTGTTGAACACTCCCCAAGCATGCTCAAGGCTCGCACATTTTGCATACATGTCAACCAAGTTAGTCCCCACAAAGACATCAGGCTCACAACCACTTTCGATGTGAACACACATGCCCTCTCCGATTGCAACCACGCTGGCACATGCATTCACATTGCCACAAATGTAATTGCATCTAGTCACACACCTTCCTGTTGCATTTGTCAAAATAGTTCTAGTGCCTTTTGCCCTTACCCACATTTCATGTGTCCCACTATCATGGCAGTCCAAATGACCATGTTTCAAGATGGCATCTTGTTGAACATGCTCCAGCATCTTCAATGCTTCCACACTTTGTATACATGTCAACCAAGCTACTCCCCACAAAGACATCAATTGCACAACTGCTTTGAACAATCCAGTCATGAACATTCCTGCCCTCTTGAAGGGCAACTACACTAACACACGCATTCAGCACTGCCACAAAGGTAAAAGAGGTTGGGCACACACCTTCCTATTGCATTTGTCAAAATAGTCCCAGTGCTTCCTACCCTTGCCCACATTTCATATATCCCAATATCATGGCGGTCCAGATGACCACATCTCAAGATTGCATCTCATTGTATACTCTCTAAGGAAGCTCAAGGCTCCCACATTTTGTGTACATCTCAACCAAGTTATTCCCCACAAAGATATCAAAATTGCAACCAGATTGAATGAGTTGATCACATGAACAAGCTTGACGTCTTCAAGTGCTCCTAAATTAGCACATGCATCCAACACTTCCACAAAGGTAACAGAGGTTGGATGCACACCCTCCTGTTGCATTTGTCTAAATAGTTCTTGTGCCTTATTCTCTTGCCCAAATTTCGTGTGTCCCAATATCATGGCATTCCAAATGACCACATCTCGAGATGGCATCTCATTGAAAATTCTCCAAGCATCCTCAAGGCTCCCACATATTGCATACATGTCAACCAAACTACTCCCCACAAACATGTTAGCATTGCAACCAGAATGAATTGTTTGTGAACAAGTCTGCCATCTTCAAGTGCTCCTAAACCAGCACATGCATTAATCACCTAAACAAAAGTGAAGTTGTCGCCTGCTTAGGTCGTCCTTCCTACACATATTTTGCAAGCTTCTTATTCCATGAAAAAAATGGACAATTGCACTGCACCTGGTGCCATTACAGCCACCTCTACTACCACCCATGGTGGGTTTCGTTGGTCCTCAAGCCAAAGTGCTTCTTGTGTCTTCTTATGTTTGAAATCTGGGTACTTTTCATTTGTCAACAATCACTAGAAATCCCAATCAAGCTTATTAGCCATGATGTATTCTCCACATGTATTCCAAACACAAATGCAGGTATCATAAAAAGAGAGAAAGCCACACTGACCAAGTCTTGTTAGCATACTGCAGCATTTACTTCAATTCTCCAACCTACTACTATTACTATCCAACCCATTGCAAAGGATCTAAAAAGCATTTCTAAGAGAGTTCAGACCATGGCAAAATATATAGCAACCAACAGAGACAAAACAACAAGATTGACACTAACAAGAAGAGCTATGGCAGCTCTGCTAACATGTTAACAACTCTGACAGGATCCATGTTCAGTTCACCTTCTCTCTATGATCTCACCATTGCGAAGGATCCAAAAAAAACTCCCATTACAGTTTCTCTCTTGGACCAGCTCCAAGGATTGCAGCAAAAACAACTCCCTATGAAATCATGATGTACTTTTGATCACATACAAGCCAACCACAATGATGAGGTATTAGTATGTTGCATAGATGATTGTGGAGATGTTATTTCGCAAAGGGCTAGTGTCGTTGGATGATTGTGCACAATCTTTCCATTTTGACTGGGAAAGTATCAATATATAATTAGGTCAATATATATTTTTTGGCAAACAAAACACAGCAAACAAATAGAGAGGAACAATACAAGAAAGCTATTTACAATTGCCTTCATCTTTGAATGCTGCCGCTGTTGCTTTTATCCGGTGTAATCTAGGAACAAATGTGGTATAATACTGCAAAAGTTGTTGATGGGTAAAGTGTAATTGTGGGTGCACACAAACATGTCGTCGTAGCAGTAAGCTCCTCTTCCCTCTTCTCCGTCTTGTGGTGGTGGAGCTGCTGCTACTGTTTTTGTGGTCTACAAAAGAGTTAGATCTTGCACATGGAAATTGCACTTGCTGCTGTACTGATGATGAAGACGACATTACCACTTCGCAAAAAGAAACCTTGGCAATTGCTCTCTCTCTCTCTCTCTCTCAGTCCAAGAGCCTGCATTCGAAAAAGACTGACCCAAATGCAAAAGTCTCTCCCAAGCGTCCATCCGAAGGCGACCCAAATGCAAAATTTTCTCTAAAGCATCGATCCGAAGGAGACCCAAACACAATCTCTCTCCGACTACCACTTGTGCAGGAACAATTCCAAATTGACATCATCCTGAGGATTCGTCGACTTCCAGAGGCCCTTAAGCGCTACAAACCTTAAACCCTAAAACCCCGACACCCTGTGAAGCTAGCTGGAGCAAGCAATTGCACTAATGTTTTAGTAGTGGTGTGACTCAAAGATAAGTCTGAATGGACCAAGGCTAAAAAGATCATGACCCGGTGGAGTACTTCTGTCATTCTGGATCCACTCACATGAAGAAGGCAGGAGCTTTAGAGTTGGGGTTTGTGGTGGAGGAAGATGATGTGCCATTGGAACACAATTTGCCACAATGACTACCTATTCCAGTGACTCTAGTACTGCACGAACTTAAAGAAACGCACCCTGACACCCCTGACACCCTCGACACTAAAATACAAGAAACAAAACAGATGGAACGTTTAGTTGCATAGGAACACTTGAACAATTCACTTGAAGATATTGCGAGCTGAGGACTTAGTCTAGATGGTGATTTTCAATGATTTTAGTTTTCAAGCATTCATGATGTATGTCATCAAGCTTCAAAATCAAGCTTGTTTCTTGACAAACAATTACATTGAATTTTGTCACTGTGGACTCACATAACGCCTACTTCAAATAACTTTCATTTGGTTGAGTGAAAGTCTGTATTGCCATTTTCTGCAAACTTATGGGTTTTTGTTTGCTGAACACCCAAAACAACTCAGGATCAGGCAATACTACATGCAGTAACCAAATTGTCACTCTATTTTGTGACAATTTCTTGATCACCCCTGTGCATGGTCAATCGCCCAAACAGAATCCCACTCAAATAAAGGCCATCACAAAGTCTAAAATGGAGTAGTCAATCAGAAAATAGCTTCACCATTTTTATGAATCCTGCAAAGAAACCTTCAATACCACTGTTTGAAGGTAAACATAACATGTCAATGAGGGTTGGTCATAATTCATAACCATATGAACATTGTTCACAAAGTCTGACCATCAACCTCATCAAGAGACATAACCTTGTGACCTTTTTTCAGAGGGTGTCAGAGTATCAGAATTAGCTACATACCTGCACATGTGGTGAGGAAATCACAAAGCTAAGCTAAAAACAAAACCCGAGAATATTCTTTAATACCACCATTTACTCTGCTAATAAGCAAATGAATGTGCGGCTGTTGCATGGCTGCTGCAGACTCCTCACTAGGACTGCTGACTGTTCATGATCTTTGGTTTGTCCCAGCTTCATTACCCAACAGTTCAGCTGGCAGCAGACATAGAGTCTCTGATCAATCAAACATTGTTGAGAAAGACAAGCAGAAGAGGTAATTGAGAGACATAGTTCCTCGGTCTGCATTATGAGTGAGTTCAGAAGGAATTCTTTCTTTCTTTGTGATCCTTTTGAGGAAGAATAAGTTCTTAGTGGTAAAGTGAAGCTTTACAAGATTATGTTTGTGGGAATGGAATAGAAACGTTTTAAATATGAGATGTAGAAGCAGGTTTGGCCATTTCCCAAAGGAATTCCAAGGCATTCTATGGAATGTTGATCAACATGCATGTTGTGCATGACTTCATGATGGAGTCATGGTCACCATTGAATTCCTTAGCCCAGGTCATAGGCCACCCATAACACCTCCCATCAGGTGTTGCAAAACTTCATATTTAATATCTAATGTTCAAGTGGGAACAAGGATCTTTGAACAACTCCGACTTAGGCTTTGAAGCATTCTGCTTTTTGCAAAATTGGGGATGCATGTGCATTTAAAGTGAGGGGAGATAGGTCCCCTCCTGTTTCAACTACTGCCTTTGGAGTCCTGGTGCATGTAAAATGTCTATGAAGTCACACCCATTAGTGGTTATGTGTATTGGGTGGGTCTTGGAATATGTCATTCTGCCGTGGAAGTCCCTGGAGCACAACATCCATTTGGTGCACATGATTATGCCACAAGTGGGGTATCAGAACTTGCGCCAAAACCTTGTCCAACATTTATTTTTCAAAAGCGGGCTTCTACTTGGAACAACAGATCTTACTGCCTTAGAGTTCAGAGTTTCATTGGGCACCGTGCAGATGAGTATCATGGGGACACATACCCACCCTTTGATTGCAAACAACTGCAACCACTTTTCTGATGATGTCTGCCAGTGGTTGCTGGGAAGCTCAATCCCTGGGTGGATCAACAATCTGGTGCAAACAGGTTACTTTTGCAACCGTTTGTTCACAGAGGGTGTTCAGGTCACAATGATTAAACTTTTGAGTTTCGAAATGGGGGAGAACACAGGGAAGAGATGGTGGGAAGTGAGAGTTATCGAGAGCACGTGAACTGATCACAATTTCTCCAATGTCAATTTTTCCAACATATTGTCTAGGTTGGGAGAGTCGTGAGTTCCTGTCGTCACATCTGGGAAATCTAGTGCTGTGGGATTCTGTGAATGTGTATAGCTATTCATTCTCAGTCAACTTAACAAGCCACAAGGTGTGATTTTAGATTTGAACTTCAACATATGGGCTTTTGGCAGGCATTGCCATGGATGTTCATTCAGCACCCATAAGGGCACACATCATCTCTAAGATTTCCAGAAATTTTCCTGAACATTATGAAGAGTTTTTGGAGTGATGTACATTGTCATTGGTTTTTCCCAGCTTTCTGTCTTTCCTCACCCGTATGTGTTAATGCTTCAGCATTGCTTCTTTTTCAATTGTAGCTTGGTGTTTACATGGAAAAAATTGTCAACTCCTTTTGTTTATACTTTGCTACAGCTTTCTAGAGTACCAGAGTCCACATTTTTTCAAACTCATTTGCTAATTTTTTTGTGGGAGCCCAGGAGCATCCGGACATTGCCAAATGACCATCTATTCATTCAAAATTGTTCAATGCAAGGATTCATTATCAATACCAGTGCAAGGATATATTCATTTGAAATTGTTCACTGTTAGGATTCAAGAATCGTTCCAGTGTTTGCATCATTTCCACCCATATCCAGAAACCGAGTCCTAACATAAACTGAAAAATCTAAGAGAAAAACCCACTGACTATATAAACCAAAAGCTCACAAACTTGTCTAATGCATTCACATATACAATGATCTCAGAGTGGCTGCAAGGAGCCTCTATTACTATGTAGTCAAGATTACGTCCTCAGCATTCTCAAGCAGCCTTTTTTCACAGTGTTCTCTCATATTGATAGATAATGAGTTTATGACGAGTTTTCAGGAAAAGATCTCTGATTATAATTCTAATCTTGGGTAGTGTGTAAGATGATGTCCATGCTAGGAGTACCACCATCACACCTATGGCAACTGTGACTTGCATACCGGTTCTATACTTTTGAACTGGAGGTAACACGGCAAATCCAGCACTTGCAAATGCACCCATTACACACACAACTGAAAGTTTGAGAAGGACGGAAGCTACAAGAAGTGACATTTGCAAATTCTGCACCAAGACTCCAATGTATTTGCCTGTCCTTGGGGCTCGTGCAGCAGTTGCTCCCACCAACAAGGTTGCGATAGCAAAAAAGAAAGACATGGAGTTGAAAGCCCAAAATATTTCCATGATTGGATGACCTTCAACAGCAGCAAATGCTGGATTATTGCCAGATGGGGATGCAGCTCCCACAGTGGAATACCCTAAAGGCGGTTGTAGCCATCCAGCAAAAGTCACACTTGCAATCAAGGCAGCCCCAACAAGAATAGCATTTGCTGCATCCACATGCACTTGCCTATCCCTGTAACCTCTTTCCACCTCTTTTTCAACCTCGGGTCTTGCCATTAAAATCCTCACTATTTCCTCATGTTTCATCTCCATTGCAATTTGAAGAGATGTTACTCCATCGTTGTTTTCAGTATGAGCTTCTAAGCGTTGTTTTGGGTCTGCACATAAGGCATTCACAACACTTGTGTGGCCATAAAATGAAGCCAAGTGTAGTGCAGTGAAAGAACAACCATAGTCAGATCTCCTGATTGATTCATCCGCATACCAGTATTGCACTGCATTCACATCCACTTGTGATTTGACATTGTTGAGAAGAGCTTCAACGACTTGAGGATGGCCCTGTGTTGCAGCCCAAAGAAGAGGTTGCCCTTTATTCACATCTATTCTGTCACATGCTAAAAGTCTATTGACCATTTCTATTTTCCCCAGTCTAGCAGCTGCATCAATTGGTCTAACCCAACAGAAATGATCATGTTGGTCTGTGAATCTTCGTATTATTCCACCACTTGTGCAATCCTTCCAGTAACCAATCTTGGCATCTCCATGGTTCACATCGACTTCCGTCGTTGCAATGAGACGCTGAACCAATCGAACATGGTTATTCTCAACAGCCGTTAATAGGATTACTTCCTCCTCCAAGAACTTACTTTGACCTCTGAATTGTATCAGGGCCATCACTATGTTCTCAAAACCATGCCTTGCAGCCCAACATTCAATCTTTGGGCAAGGCAATCTTCGACATCTAGTTAATTCCGTGTCATTCTTAAGCCTCGTCACCAAATCCTCGACCATTGTGTCGTCTGTTGCTTCTCCCAACTTCCTTTCATATTCCAAACCTTGAGCTACCCCATTTTCTCCATCTTCTGTATCTGCATCATCATCTATAGAGATGCTCGAATGTATTGGCTCATTAGAAGTTTCCTTAACTTCTATTGAGCTGCAACACCTTGATCTTAGCTTGTCTGCACAAAGCCATTCATCAAGCCCAAAACCATTGCGTGAAGGCATGTGTGTGTCCTGATTACTTGATGCCATCTGGTCTCCAGATAATGTCCTGAGACACCCCGAGAGCTGAAAGATGCTTGTTATATGTCCTGCACAACAAATGAGTCCTCAGTGATAGGATAAACTCTCTGGAGTCTAGATTGCCTTTTGTTTTTCAAAAGTTCAGTAAATCAAAAGTCTAAACCATTGGACCGCACAACAACAGTTTGAGAAAGAGGTAGCATAAAAAAGGATGGAGGCAAATGGGTATGCTTAACATTATAGAAAATAGTGAGGAATTTCTCCTCCTACTCTTCATAAATTCTATGCTCCACTAGAGAACTATGAATGAGGAGGACCATGCATTCCTTTGAATGTGCATTAACTACCCAAATGCAAATCAGTGTAGGCTCTTCAAATGACAACGTTGTCAAACCATGTAGAGTGACCAAGAAAAGTGCAGATTCTCAAAGAGAAAGAAGAAACTAAATACCTGATGAAGGAAAATTGGATGGTACGTCTATAACACAAATAGAAGAAGGGTTCAAGATTCAAGGTCTTCGAATGCACCCAGGAGCCAATACTTCTTTGACAAAGAAAATAATACTAGATGTTGGTAATGATCAAGAAAACAAGAGGTAGCTCCAAGACAAATATCTAAATTGGGCATTGAACAGGAGATTGCTACTTCAAAAAAACCATAAATTAAAAAAAAACTACTGAAGTTGTGAGGACTATCTACAATACTAGTGCTCAAGCTTCACAATCTGCTGATGAGAAAAAGCCAGGACTCAACTATGCACCCAACACAAAACAGTTTGAACTTATCAGGGAATTCGTGAATTTGATGAATCTGTCTTGTACATCTGAGCATAAGAAGAAGCTGCCTTTATAGCTCAAAACCATTTCTTTACCGATGGAACAAAATTGAGTGAGATTGTCAACGGGTACTACAACACGTTTCTAAATTCCAACCTATGGACAAGATGGGATAACACAAAAGACACTACCTATAAGCCACCCTATACCAATAGCCCAGCTTGAATCCTTGACATTTTGTCATGAAGTTTGACCATTTGTTTCCATAACCCTTCACTAATTAGGCAAGAACCAGGAATCATTCTATAAATTTGGTATGGAACTACTTGAAAGCTGGAGCTCCGAATCTTGTTTTTTGCAACCTTGCCACTGGGACCAAAGAGATATTATAACAACCAAAATTATGATGCAGAGACTAAAACACATATGGTCTTCCATCAAAGTATGTGGTGGGGGGCAGGGTTTGCGTTGCATGGTCAGTCCAGTTTGGGTTGCTCGGTTTTTCCAGCAAACCATTAACCCAAACTCAAATTCATTGTTTAATAAATCGCCCAAGTCTCAAGGTACCCCACCCCAAGTCTATGCATATGCCACCATGTTTGTGGTTGTTCAAAATTACCCCCCGCGTTGGTTCAGCTGGATATTCTCTTTTGTGATCAATAGATCAAAGATTTCACTTGGTACAACAGATTTCCAAGGTATTAGAATTATGGAAGATACAACGAAATCAGCTCAGATCTGTTCAGTTGAATAAATTAAATCAAACATGAGTTCAGTGACACTGTAGATTGTAACTTGTCAATTATCCTTGATGATGGATGCCTTTTTGTGCAAGTGCAGACAAATCAAATACTAGTGTTCTTTTTACTAACTGCACTTCCAGAAATAATTCTGGTGTTTTCCTGTGTCTTCTTGGACCTGGCTAACTGTAAGTATATGAAATTAAGGAATTCGCTGATCACAAACAAGTTGAAGGTCGAGTGCATATTGGGGCATGGTTGATGAGGAATTATAAATCTGGAATTAATGGTGTTTGAGAGTTGGTGTCACTCTTCTAACTCCTATGCAGCAGCAGCAGCCTGCATGGTTGCACATGAGTTGCGCTAGCTGCATGGTTCATGTTCTGCACGTTTTGCTGTTTTGAAGGGAAAATCAAATAAAATTCAACCAAGTCCTCACTTTTTATTTTCTTTGCTGACACATAGCGTGTACCGACAAAACAAAAGACCACTTGACCTTTGCATCTATCCTCTAAAGGCCAAAAAAGTCCACACATCAGAGGCCTGTTGCACATCTAGCACATGGGCATACATGATAACTAAGATTCTTATGAAAATATATGAAAATAATGGAATCTTTAAACCTTATTTGAGAAGTAGGTAACCAATAAGAGACAAAGTAGACAACAACAAACCCAAAAAGAAAAAAAGAGTCAACAAAAGCACCATAATATAATATTCTCAAACTGAAAATTCTGAGTGGGTACTTCTAACCCAACAACAAAAACCCACTTTTCAAACTTTTCTCTGAAATGTTTACTAACAAATGAAATATTGTTTGTTATTTGTTTGTTTGATTTGCAATGGATCAACCAACAATAACCCAATTTGAATGTGATTCTCTAAAGGCTGAAAAAAAATTCACCAATCACACTAATCTAATCATAGCGGGTCTTGCGGGTTGGACTTTTGAACAATGTTTTCAGAGTTGTGTAGTAGCAGATCATACATGGCTGGAATTTAGAGCGGGTTTTCAAGAGTAGTAATGTATATAGCAGGTCGTACACACTGGAATTTTGAACAAATTTTTCCCCAAGTAGTAAGACCAGGTCTTGCGTGTTGAAATTATGAACAAGTTGGAATTTAGAGTGGGTTTTCTTTGGGAGTAGTAATAGCAGGTCATACAGGGTGGAATTTTGAACAGCTTTTTCCCCAAGTAGTAGTAATAGCTAGTCTCGAGTGTTGAAATTTTGAGCAGATTTTGGGAGTAGTGATAGCAGGTCTTGCGCATTGAAATTTTGAACAGTTTTTCCGAGTAGAAATATTAGCAGGTCTTGTGCCTCCTTTGGGCCTCCTTACACCTTCAAACCCCTCTTTTTGTGTTATCTGCAAAGTAAGGAAATTTTATTAAACCTGGGTATGAAATGTTAAAACTCAGCATTTAATGCAGAAGGTTCATCATGACTAATTATAGAGAAGAATTGCCCATCACCAATCACTACCCTATCACCGTACACTTCTTTAGATTTTAGTTGTCTACGCTTCATTTTGAGTTATTTAAAATGTTATGGGAGCATTATCTCAAGCTTTTGAAATCATCTTTCAAGTGCAAAGGAAAAGGAGTAATGAAAAAATAGCAAAAAGAAAAGTAAGTTTTTCAACTTATGAAACATTGATTTTTTTTCTTTTTTCTTCTCTTTGGACCCCTCCTACTTTCAAATCTTCCAACTTTCACATTTCTTATTCATTTTAAACAATTTAAAATGTTATAGGAGCGCCATTTGAAGTTCTACAAATCATCTTTGAACTCTAATAGCAATAGAGCAACATAGAAGGGAGTTTTTGGGTGTTTGGGAACCAACTTTGTAGTGTATTATGATTTTGTTTTTGATTCTTCACCTCCTCTACTTTGGGGGGCCATGACTTTCTCATTTCAATCTTTTTTTACGATTTGTTGTCCATAAAATGTGCCAAGAGGAGGGTTCAAATTTTGTTTGGACATCAAAAACAATGGAGCCCTCCCCTTGGATTTAACCTACCCTAAACGTTTAAATGTTTGCTCACCAGTTGTTTTACCCTAGTAGTTGTACATGTAGGAATAGTGAAATTGAGAGGAAACCTTGTATATATATATATATATATAAACAAGGATGGAAATCCATCCACAAAAAATACAATGCATGTTGAAACAAATGTAAACACAAGAAAGGAAAACCAAGACAATCAAAATAGTAGTAATGAAATGGAAGATGTAATGCTAAAAGGGCATCCTTTTCCACAAATCAACTAGTGATGGAGGCGCACTAGCTAGTATGTGTGGAAGAGATGAAAAATTGTGACTAAGCATGGCATCCCACTAAAAAAATGTGATGGTTTACGTACATTGTAGGGCTATCAACATTTGTTGCTTATAATAAGATATAAGCATTGAAGGTACCAAGGAGGTCTATTAATGGCGAGCTATATTGGCATGCACACAAAAAATAAAAAAGGAATCAAAATGAAAATGGATACAATCATAGGTTTCTATGGCAAGGGGAATGAAATCATCTCCTAGCACTCGTTCTGTGTAAGATCGTGCCTTATTTTGAACAACAATTATTGCTACATTCATTGTTATCGTCAAAACATGCTGCACCAAATCTATAAAAGTTGGATTGGCAATGACAAGATTTGCCAAAATTCAAAAATCGTCTCTAATGATGACAATATCCACTTGTTTCCACGTATGGCAAGGAAAAGGTGGGAAGTTTCTTTTTGTACATGAACTCCATTCTCTAATGTGATAGTTGCAATAATATCTCGAAACATATCATGGGCCACAATGCACTCACTCCTGCACGGGCAACATAACAAATGGATACCCAAATCATCAATGGTATGACCACACTAACATCATGAAAGATGCATAGTTGTAGGATGTCGTATACTAAGATGAATACAAAATGTTGCAAGAAAATGGGCAAACAACAAATGAAATGAAAGGTGTTAAGACGAGTTAATAACTAAACATTTATTGTAACACTTACATAAGAGGGGAGATGTGCTCACACAACATTTGAAAAAGCATCTACTAAAAACAAAATAAATTCATACTTCTGTAGTTGGTCCTTCAAAGAAAATTGGATTTGAGGATAGGATTGCACCACTAAACTTTTGGAAAGCAAAACATGTGAGCAAATGAAAATGTAACATCACACGAATATCCCATAGTGCGACCTGGAATGGATAAGTACTGGTTTTTACATGTGCCACCACATCAAAAAAAGTAAAGTGATCATCTTGTTGGAAACAAGAAACTAGTGTCGGAGCGATTAAAACCCAACATCTTAAAAAGATGGGGGCAACATGTTGAACCATTAATGGAAGGCCTAGCCCCCCTAAAGAAGTAGGAAAAGTGACTTGATGATGAACCAAATGGTCCACTATGGTGCCAAAAGATCTTAACCCTAATAGCTTCTCTAACATAATTATGGTACAAACATCAAACTTAATATAACGTTACAAGATATTTGGTGATGGAAATATAGTATGTTGTACAAATAGTTTGGTTGTTAAACATAACAAAATGAAAACATCACAAAAGTTGTTTGAAGATTTACGAACATAAAAAAACTAGTGATTGTGTTAAGGTCCTTTAGAGCGCCTCTAATATAAAAGATTCCAAAAATGGCAAAGAACCCACTATAACACCTATAATACAAAAACCAAACTTAGGTGCAAGAAAACCTAGAAAAAGTGATATAAACTAATTTAACCCCTATGGAGATTAGATGATACATTTTGTCAACTGCAGTGAAAGTCGTAATGCTCCAAACTCCTCTTATAATCGCAAAAAAATAGGTGACACGTCCAAGTCAAGACCAATTATGTGCGAATTATCTGTCAACAAAGGAAAAACATAAGTAGGGTGGCCTACTATAGTAAAACGAAGAGCGCAAAAATGAGTTAGTGCAAACAACACTCCTCCCAAAGGATCCCCTTGTCATGTACCCGACTTAGATGAAATGATTGTGAGATCTTCATGTCTAAAAGTTTTTGAAAATTATAGTGGAGATGGGGTTGCATAAAACCAACAAACAAATGGGAAAACTTGATCCAAGGTGTCAGTACAAGATTACAACTTTTAAAAATGGTTATTCAAGATATTGAATTAAACACATTTCAAAATCCCCATGTAATACCACCCACTTCGGATGTAAATCCAACATAACTATAACCCCATGAACCATTCACTACTAGAATTTCTAATTTTTTTAATTTGAAATTTTGGTAAAAAAAAACCCATTTGGATAATCGTAAAAAAAACCTCTTAGTCATTTTGGACAATTCATTTTGAACCTATCCATTATGACTTGGGCCATGTATTTTTTTACCAAACCTAAGTTGACATTTTTGACTAATCATTTTGATTAGTACTATTTTTGACAAGTCATTTTGACTGGTCAATATAATAGTCAAATGATTTTTTGATTAACCAAACACCATTTTGACTAGGCAAATGCCATGTGGCATTTAAACAGTGGCCACCCAAGTTAAGCCACATGGCATTTAAACATTGGCCATCTAGGTTATGCCACATGGCATTAAAACATTGGCCACTAAGTTATGCCATGTGGATAGAACCTAAACAATTTAGGGTAAACATAAAATTAGATACCTACTCCTAAGGTCCCTATGTTTAGGAACCTATAACCTAAACTCCTAGGCTGAAGTCTAAGAAATTATAACTAGCAATTAAGTATTAAAACTTAAAATAGGTTAAGGCAACCTAAGCTATGACCTTTACTAAACTTAAATGTACACCACTTAAATTAAGCTTAGACCTAGATGACCTAGGTAAGAAAATCTTATTTCGTTTTGAATTTGGCCTTTAAGGTTGAACCTTTTCAATTGGCTCATCCCAAATGGCCTTCATGTTTAAAATATTTCTTATTTTTTGAATGCTTATGGTGCAACTATTTATATTATTCATCATTTGAAAAGAATAACAAACAATATGGGACAAACTTTTGGGAGGGAGAAACATCTTCATGTCCACACAACACAAAAACCTCTTAATTCACACAACATTATTCTTAAATAACTATGTAAAATACATAAATAAATAAATAGGTATATATATATATATGTTAATTAAATAAAAAAATTTAGTAATAATTAATATATAGTTATATTATTATATTTAATAATTACAACCATATCATAAATCCTTGAATTATATAAAATATCAAAATAGTTATAATGTATTATATTGTTGATTAATAATAATAACCAAATTATAACTGATCCTTAAAATTTTGACCTAATTCATTATATATTATCAACAATGAATTTGTAATAATTAATAATTAATTATTTAATTACACGTTCATTAATGTATTCACTAGACCAAAATGTGTTTTAGTTCATTTTAGGTTTCATTACATTTTGAATGAATTTGGACATTTTTATGATGGTGAAATTGGTCAACCCCCTAATGAGCGGGGATCAATTGCTACGAATAATGAATTGGTCCACTTATACCTACTGAAATATAAACTTATCAAACCATTTCACTTGTTAATTAATTAATTAAGCAACACAAAAATAAATTATTTAATGTTTAATATTATTGATAATTTCATGCTTTTAGCTTATGAATTATTAACATGTGTCATAACTTAAATACATAGGCCATGTAATCAACCTAAGTAGGCACCTATTATAAGGAACTACATAAGGGAATATTTAGTCAACTTACCATTATTGATCACAAACACACCATTTGTGAGGTTTGATCCCTTGACCTTTAAGATGGAAGTGAACACCTTTACCATTAAGTCACCGCACTTGTTTTAATAATGTGTTACATTACATTCTATTTATCAAATATTTCATTTTAAACATCACAAATTCCAGGATGGAATATTAAAGAACATTTGGTGGTACTAGTTCAAACATAAACATCTAGAAATCAACATACAATAAGTAGAAGGATTGGAAGTCTATAGAACATAAGGGCTAACATTTAATTCATGCATTTCTTTCTACAACAACTTATAATCATTATATAACTAACATAATCATAATTTTAATCATATATGGAACTTTGATGGAACAATAATTCAAGTTGGTAGATAGTCTAGTGCAAATGTTTTGGCTACAAGAAAATCTAATGTAGTTTATAGCACCTGTTAAAGACACAAAGCTCTATAAGAATAAAGGTTAGAGGAAAGGTTTAAGTTTAATTTTCAAACAAGGAATAAAACTCTTATGCGATTCAAAAACAAAAAGACAATAATTTAAAATAAGAACATGAGATGTGCAAGACAAATGTGAAAATGAATCTTTATTATGTTGACATATGCGAACATGAATATGAAAAGAACATGACAAGGTTATGGTGCAAGATTGTGTCTAAGATTAATGTTGAACAAATTGAAAGAAATGAAGGGTTCCCTTATCCTAATCCTTCTTAAATCTCCCAAAAAATTGGGTGGATTACCTTTAACCATTCACTAATTTGAGCTACTTAATCTCACTAGCTTCACCCCTTGAGTAAGGGATGGTAAGTCTATCACTAATAATTAGTAGTCATTAGGAGGCCTATGGAACTAATTAGTTTAGAAATTTCTACTTGTTAACATGACTTAATTAGGAATCAACTAGGATTTAATTAGGATTTAACTAATAATTAACTAAAAATTAATTAAAACTTAACTTGAAGTTTATTGGGAATTAATTGGGAGTTAATTTATGTTTAACTAAAACTTAATTAAGATTTAACTAGAGTGAATTAAAAATCAATTTGAAATGAATTATGAGTTAAATGGAAATGAATTAAAAGTTATTTAAGATTTAATTCAAAGTTGATAAGGAATTAACTAGGAGTTAACTTGAACTTAACTATAATTTAATTAAGATTTAACTAGAATGAACTAAAAATCAATTAGAAATGAATTATGAATTAAGTGGAAATGAATTAAAACTTAATTAAAAATGAACTAAAATTAAACAAAAAGTTAAGTACATGGATGAACATTCAAATGAATGAATTCCATGGCATTGGCATTCGTGACATCACCATCCCAAAATCTTGAAAATGGTTAATTATAAACTATGTAGTTAATGCTGCAAGGGGTGTTTTACTTAGTTTTTACATCTTTAAATGTGAAAGACTAAGGGATGACTACATTAAAATTTGCAAACCTATACTTGTATGGTAATGTTAAAATAACTTGGATGATTACTTTCTTGTCTAAGGAATTTTTATCTTTCTTTAACAAATTCGGTCCAAGTGGAGTGTCCTTTAATAACTGCCATTTGTTAATATAAATGGACATGGCAACCATGTTACCTTATAAGCAATAAAACAAACAAAATAATTTAGGTTATACATGATCACATTACAATTGCACATATCACATGCATTACAACCATTATATGTGTTTTGTTTCAAACTTAAACAATGGAGGGAATGAAAAAGATTACACAATTGAGGATGAAGCTAAAAATAATCTTCAATGGGGGGATGGGTTTGCTACTATAAAACTTATGCATATAGTTGAAACAAATCAACATCTAACATTTGAATATTTTCCTAATTACATGTTAAAAAATGACCATCATTATTATGTAGATATGACCCAAAATTTTACAATGATAGAACAACAACCAACATAGATTGATGTTGTAAACCTAGATGAAGGTAGTCTTGAATATTTTTGAGAATTGTTGGAGGAAACTCAATAGTCTCCAAATGAAATTCATGAATCTATGAAGGTGCATAACCTATTGCCGTTACATCATTTACCTACAAGATGCATTAAGTGAAAAGAATGATTAATCAATTATTCTTAATCACAAGTTGTGAGTAGATATGAATACCTAGACATCTTAAGGATAAAAGGAATGAAAAAGGCAATTATAAAAGAAATTAGTTCACCATGTTCAGTTTAGAAAAACATAATTCACTATAACTTGGACTTTTGTAGGTGTTGTTGGAGTTGGTGACCACTTTCACCATGTTTTTCAAGTAGGCCTTTGAGCATATTTGTGCAAGAACATGGGGTGAATTTGGGTTGCACAACATGGGTTCAACAATAGACAAGGTTGTAAGCACGAACTAAATAATAGGCAAAGGGGTGCCAAACAATAAGGTTGATACCTTCTAACGATTGAAGAATAAGGAAATAATTGGTTAACATCAAGGCCAATTGAATAATCATATTTGATAGATCGCCAACAACTAGTAGAACAACCTCAAGAAGGAGAATTAAACTTGATAAATTAGAAGTTTTAAAGAGAACATGAAAAGACTAGCAACAACAACAAAGAGAAAGGTGGTAGTTAAAAGAATAATAGTAACTAAGAAAGGATAGGACCTCATGAACAACAATTGAGAGAGAGAGAGAGAGAGGAGAGGGTTTACTATAATAATTGCTACAAAGGAGAGGAAAAGGTTGTTGCAACAATTGTTGTAAAAGAGAGGAGAAGGTTTGCTGCATCAGCTATTGTAAAGGAAAGGAACATGAATAGTAGTTGAACTCAAGGTGTGGAACTTGGAGATAATTCGAGTAGTAACGTTGACACGGGGCTTCAAGGTGTGGAATTTGTTGAAACGAGACGTTGCAGGAGCAATGTTGAGCTCTTCAAGCTTGAAAAAAGGACGATTGTCAACGTCTAGGTTGAAAGAACGGTAACAATAGGCATCTATTGAAAGAAAAGGAGGTGGTCGAGAGAAAGAGGGTTGAATTCCAAACAACGGCAAGATTCTATTGAGAGAGGGAGAGTCAAGAAAGAGAGGGTTGAGCTCCATGCATTTGTAGGATGTTGTAGAAAAAGGGAAAGTCGAGAGAAAGAAAGGTCAAGAGATAAAGAGTTTCAGTTGAGAGAAATTAAAAGAGTCGAGAGAGAGGGAGAGTCGAAATAGAGTGAAGGTCAAAAGAAATAGAGTTTATGTTGAGAGAGAATGAGAAAATCGAGAGAGAAAGAGGGTTGAGTTCTAAGTAGTAGTAGCATCTTGCTAAAAGTGGTAGAGTTGAAAGAAAGAGGATTGAGAGAGAGAGTTTAAGTTGAAAGAGAAGGAGAGTCGAAAAAGGGTTGAACTTGGAGCAACAACAATTTGCTGAGAGAAGGAGAATCAAAATAAGGTTGAGAGAGAAAGAAGGTCGAGCTCCAAGTAACAACAATATGTTGTAGAGAGAAAAAGTCGAAAGAGAGAGGGTCGAGAGAGAGAGAGTCTAGGTCAAGCTTTAGGCATCAATAAGATGTTGTAGAGGAAGAGTCGAGAAAAAAAAAGAGGGTCAAAATACAAAGGGTAGGAAAAAGAGAGATGGGGTGTTGATCGTAGAAACCAACAACAATCGACCGAACTTCAAGAGGGAGTCGAAGCCACTAATGCTTGATCGCCATCGCCACAAGACCATGAGATTGCCATTGCCATGGGATCATCGAGATCAACTTGCTCACACACAGAGTACCAAGATCGACCAACATGAGGAAGTAGATCCACATTGAAACACAAACACCTACCCTTGAGAGCTCGAAAAATCTTTGCAAACCTATGACGAAGAGAAGAGAAAGCTTAGATTAGGGTGGAATTAGGAGCTCCCAATGCAATTGGGAGCATGTGGTAGGGAGGTGCATGGAACTTGGTGAGGACAATGAAAAACTCACACTTGTAGACGTCTAGAATAGGAGTGGCGAAGTTGATGAACGGGATTCTGTTTACCCATCACCATTGATCTAGAAGCCCTATTCTACATCCGATTTGAGCCCTAAGGTAAAATCTCTCAGATTGAGTGAGAGAGAGAGGTGACTGAGACACTAAGTGTTCAGTCACCGGCCTCTTTACTCTAGTGCCATTGCTACAGTCTGAACTTTGTTTTTTTGGTTTTTTGTTTCTGTGAATGCACTCAAAACGCAGTCGATATCTCTCTCTCTCTGATTCTTTCATCATTACTTCCGAAGAATTGATTCGGAAAACGCTTGTAGTTTCTCCTTTCTTCGGCAGGCATATCAAAACCAGATCTGTCTTCGTCCGAGAGAGAGAGATATAGAGAGAGATGGCGGGGTTAGGATGGTTCGATTGGATTCTGGGGCTGCTGCGCGTGGCCTTCGATACCATCACACAACGAGTCAAAGCTGTGCACCTGCCTCGACAGCTCCCTTTGACGCCCCTCTCTCACATGACCTGCATCATCACCGGTGCCACCAGCGGTATCGGCCTCGAAACTGCTCGGTATTGTTACATTGTCCAACAAAACCTCTCGTCTTTGTTGTTTCTTTTTAATTGTTGTGATTTGGATTTCAGCTACTGACTGAGGATCGTATTGCATCGGTGACAGTAATGGCCGCATTTTCAGTGAGTATCAGCCAAAACTGTTTTTAGCTCTTTTTCCTCGATGCAAATGAGATCTGTTAGTATAGAAATGCCTGAGAAGAGAATGAACACTCAAGCTTACTGCAAGGTTCAGGGCTTTGGAAGTAGGTTCCCTTTGTTGTCCAAGGGTGGATGTGCTGCTACCTGAACTTCACTTGCATGGTGACAAAATCACATGATGCTTCGTGCATGTGATCTATGAGTATAAGAATCCATTCTTCCAATTTGTCACTCACTCATTTCAGGAAGATATAGTTTCTTCACTTCCTAGTCCCATGGAAGATGATAGTCTCTTTGTTATTTCCCAGTCCATCATGATTTAGGGTTTGGGATATGACATGCACGACGGAGATGCAATTGTAGTTTGTTCATTGCAGAGATTTGCCAAAATCAGGTCCAGATGTGGTGTTAGCAGTGCATGGTCCATGGAAGACGATAGTCTCATGCTCATGATGATTTAGGGTTTTGGATTATGGCATGTACAACAGAGATGTAATGGGACTTGTTCATTGCAGACATTTGGCAAAATCAGGTGCACATGTGGTGTTAGCTGTGCGCAATGTAAAAGCAGCAAAAAATCTGCTGGAGGAGTGGCAATCTGGTCAAGAAGATGGGAGTTCTCCACTAGATGTTGAAGTAATCCCTCTCCCATCATCCATCCTCAGAGTTGTCGCCACTTGTTTGCATAGTTTACAGATCACTTGGATGATTTTGTTCCACCTCAAAAAATGTGCAACAAAAGCTCACAACACCCAGTGAATAGTCCATTCTCAGTTTCTTGTTCTGAACCTTTGACCAATTAACATTGAACTGCAGGTTATGGAAGTGGATTTGCTATCACTGGACTCTGTGCGGAAGTTTGGTGAGGCTTGGGAGGCTCGGAAGATCTCCCTCCATGTGCTTATCAACAATGCTGGAATTTTCTGCATGAATGGTATGGTACCAACTATGCAGCCATCTGTAGTGATTGTTCTTTGTTTGCCTCCCCACATGCACGTCCTCCCCTGCTTGTCAACAAAGTTGTAGGCAATGACATTAGTTGTACTTGCCTGTCCCTTGAGCACAGGAGCACAGAAGTTGTCAAAGGATGGTCTAGAGCAGCACATGCAAGTTAATCACCTTGCTGCAGCACTGCTCACAATTCTACTTTTGCCATCCTTGCTTCGTGGTTCTCCTTCCCGAGTTGTAGTAGTCAACTCTATGGTGAGTTTATGCCCCTTGGCCCTTAAAATAATTCCTTTGTCTCATCCAACTCTTGGGAAGTTAGAGTTGCATTAGCATAGTCAACTTTTTTGCTGCATTTTCTGCACTCCAGCAGTCTTTTACAGTATACAGCATGTGAATCCAGCAGTCTTTTCATTTTGTTTCTGACAGGTGGTAGTCATTTGGTTTGCAGATGCATCATGTAGGTTTTGTTGACCCAGAAGACCTGCAAGGTGGCAAAAGGAGATACAATTGCACCTCTGGTTATTCAGATAGCAAGCTTGCCCAGGTAAGGCTGCTGGAAGTACTGGAGGTTATTTATTGGGGCATTTCATCTTGATCTATCAAGGATGTGGTCTTTTCCTTGAGCTTGGCTTGGTTGAGAACTGGGATCGGAGTACTGATTTCCATGTGGGATACTGAAAAGTCGAAGATGTTGTGAAACTGGTGAGATGTGTGAAGATTCTGTTCTGCCACATGCTGCAAAAACGTCTGCCAATTGAAGCAGGTGTTGACATCATTGTTGTCAATCCTGGGGAGGTCAAAACAAATGTGGTACACTTCCAACCTTTTTAAATTGCCAGAATTTCACCTTTTCTCTACAGTCAGGAGGACTGCTTCATGGAACAAAGTCTGTCTAGATCGTGGTCATCTCTCACTAACTGTTGAGAAACTCAGAAAACACTGGGATGGTGGTTAAATTCATGTTGGATCTCTTATCAGGGTCTGGTATTGTGCATTGGCAGGCACGAGACTTGCCAAAAATAATTCAGATGGCATACCATTCACTATTTATCCTTTTAACTCCAACAGAAGGTACTTACTGTTTCTCACTACAGTTTTGCTCATAAAGACATGACATAAAGTCTGCTGGGTTCTTAATTCTCATTTGTACCTCCTTGAGTTGGAGGACAGATGGGATAATGCATCATTTAATACATGCCCAGCAGCAGGTATTGTGATCTCTTACTTGCCCAAAAAGCATCTCTTGCCAACTTGGTAGATGGGACTAATGGTTGAATCTTAAGAAAGAGTTGGATACTCTTTTTTGTTGGATGAAGCACAAGTCTCTAGGTACATAAGGAGGGACAAAGCATGGTCCTCCCAGGATTTGTGTCAAGTGACACACCTGAGTCTGATTGAGAACTTGGAAGGTTACCTGAAATGCCATCTACTACTTATCCAGTCTAGGTTGTGCTGTGTGACAGGTGCAAGGAGTGTGCTCTTCTGTGCCACAGACAAAAAAGTGCAGGAATATGCACGTGCATTGCGAGGGCTTGGCTACCCATTAGTTCCATACTTTGGATCAGATTGCAAACCAGCTTCTGTAGCTCATCAGGCACATGACATGGAGAAAGCACAACTGGTCTGGCAGCAAACACTCAAACTTGTGGGTCTACCCCTTGATTGCATTGAATTGGTCCTCAGTGAGAATGACCCTGTTGAAGTCATTGAAAACTTCAAAGTAATTGATTCCTACCCTGAGGATGAGAATGAGGGAGCCCTAGATTTTCTGATGAATGATGAAGATGATGCTGTCACAGAAATCTTCTGATCATACTCCTTCACCAACAACGGTGTGGTTATGTTTTGGATGGTTCATCCCTGTGCATGATATTGGCAATTTTGGCCATGAATAGAGACAATCACCATGGTGACATATTCTGTGCTGCCATGGTACCCTGAGAATGGGGAACCAAACCTGGCTTTAAGGAAGATTGAGGAAGAGCCTGCAGTTCTCTGTGCTTGATAGAAGCGAATGCTTATGTTGTATGAGTGGAGAACATGCACTCAAATGGGGCTGAACAGTACAGCTAGAAAATATTTGGTCTGAAGCTTGAACAGCAGAGTATGATTTATTCCAATGTTAAGTGCCAAATTGTTACTCAGGAGCTGGGCAGGCAAAACGAGGAGCTGAGAAAGGTAAGGCAATGGAGGGGAATATTCCCATCTTGTGAAATGGTATGCTGCCAACTGACCATCCATTAAGTGCAGGGGATAGACTGTTGTTCTGATCCCTTGGGTTTATCACTTCTAGAGCAAAGCACTAAACAGCTAGGGAATTGCTAGAAGGCTCTCCTTGATGACTATCAGTTTCTTTGTAGAACCAGTTGAAGGAAGCTATGAGCAGCCATACCAGAATATTGCAAGGAGGCCAGAAAATGAGTCATGCAGGGTTGTGTCACAAGGAAATACAAACATGTGAAATTGACACAATGTGAGGTACATGAAATTCATGGGCACTGAGAATGTGGGGGGTGCGGGATTTGTATGTCAGAAAACAGGGGATTGTTGAGGCAGCTGGTTCTGAGTGACCTCGGTTTCTAATTGCAAACTTGGTAAGTGAACTTGAACTTGACTATGCAGTTGATAATATGCAATCTGGAGAGAAACTACTCTTCTTTCATGCAGTAGGTTATGCTCTGAAGTAGCACATAAAACAATGTGAGGGTAAAAGGTTTTCACAGCATATATTGCAAATGCTTTTTTTAGTTGAGAGGTCTTCTTCTGTGGATGCACCATGGACGCAGAGCAGTGTCTGGGCAACACGTAAGGAGGTCTATAAACCAAAAAATGGCCATGAAACTGTCTGAAACAAGCTTTGGAAGTAATGTAAAATTGAAACCAAACCTAACTAAGAAAATCCAAAGTAGAAAGTGATACATCTAGCTTTCCCACAAAGGTAGGTGTGAGAGGCTTCTACACCTTTTAGCAGTAGTGAATGATTGATAAAACAATAAATTATCAACTATTTCTGAGTTGTTTTCAAATCATAGAGACCTCTTGTACTAAAGATCCTACGCTAAAGATCATTATTTTTTTCTGAAAACAGTTTTTCTGTCTCTTTCTTTGCAGCTGTGATTGAAGGTAACTGTGGTCAATTGCAACTAGGAACACCAAATTAAAATGACTTGCAATAAATTATCATTTGCATAGTGACCTATGTGAAAAGTAAGTCTCAACATCAAACAAGAAAAATGCTTTTACTCTAACAAAGGATCTCATCTGTTGTGCTGTAAATCTCCACAACCTCGCTCGATGCACTGCATGTGCAAATTTCAACACACCTCATAAATGCGTAAAGCTTGAATCTGTTATGTGTTTGTTGACGGAAAACTCAAAGAGCAACAAAGAAGGATTTAGTGACTAATCAATTTGATGAGGGGTTGTGGAGCAGTCTATGAGGAAGAACAAATGATGAAGAACTTGGCTACAAATGGCTCATGAAAACATGGCTGTAAGACTAGCAAAAATTGAGAAAATTTGTGATCTGGTTAGACTATGATGCGAGCTCTAAAGTGGGTCAGGAGGAAAATTACATGAAATTGAATTAAATTAGTCTTTTTTTTACCTGTAAGAGGTAGCTATGCAGCCAGTCCATTGTCTTAGAGAAAGTAGTGGCAGATACATTGACAACAGTCATTCCCTGCACCACCATCACGAGCACCGTCTTGCCAATTTTATTATAAACATTCAAAAGTCCTCATGGAAAACTTGATATACTGCAAAATGCCTTTCTTTTGCTACTACTAACTTTTGCTATGGAAAATTTTGGAAGATGTGGTTGTCTTTTGCTACTGATTTTGAAATGAAAAATTTGAAGTATGCAACTGTTTTTTTTGCTACTAATTTTGCTGAGAAAACTTTTGTACGTCATGATTTGGTGGTGAAAGGAGAACAAGAGAGAGAGAGAAATGAAATTGAACCTGTGACTCAAATGACATCACATAGTCTTGTATTGCTTGCAACTTTCTTATCGATGCCTCCTTTTCCTGTACCATAAATGCAAGAATTTCTCACTTGGAGAGACAGAGGATGGTACACCAAAGAATAGCACCATCAATTCAGAAATTACTGTCGGAGAGAGAGAGAGAGAGAGAGTCAGCAGATTCTAATCCGACAACAATAGTTCACAAACATATGCATGAGAAATTATGTAACAAAACTATGCAAAATTTTGTGAAGTTATGTAAATGGGTGTCTAGGTACTTTTGTCTCATGCAGTATCTAGACAATCAATGTTTCTTTCCTAGTCTTTGCAAAGGGTTTAGGGTTTAAAATCTAGAGCAAAAGTAAAGTACCTCCAATGACAGGGTTTTGCCAGTTTCTTCTTCAACCCACTCTCCCAGGAGTGTCTGCACAGAGACATTTTGATTGCTCATATGAACCAGTTCTTGAAGGGAGTAAAAAATGATGCCTTGCAGGTCAACACTACACTTTCGCCTGTAATTGCAAGAGAGAGTAGTAGCAAAAATCCAGATGTTCAACGAATCACAGAATTGTGTGGTTTTTTGAAAGGAGAAAAAAAGGTGTTAGATCATTTTTACCTCGTGATCAACATCAGACATATTGAGCACCAAAGGCACCACAATGCACTTTGGTCTATTTGAAGCCTTCATCTCTGATGCTTCCTTCTCTGGCAGCTTCACCACTTTGCCCAAATTCTCTATAAAATACTCACCCACCCACAACACCAAAATGATGAATTCCTGGATACCATGTCCTTAGTAGTTTCTAGTTTGGATACCGAGTTGGATTGGTGTATATACCTGACTGCAAAGAGTTCAGATCCTGAGTACCATCATCACCCTTCTCATTGGGTGACTTGCTATTCTTCTCACTAACAGCAATTGTCACTTCTTCTGAGAATTTCCTTGATGGAATTGCTTTCATCTGAACTGCTCCTGGCCCGAATGCACCTGTATTTTCTCCCATTAGATAGATAGCAGGATCCAAATGTAACCCCTGCATCCAACGAAATTGACTTCAACACAATTTCATGGCACATGTACTCATTCATTCATAAGACTTTCATGTCCACAAGAGAAGGGCTCCCATTTGGTCCCTTACCTGCTTTCTTGGACACTAGTGACACCCCACCAGCTCAGCCTCAAGGCTCCTCACTAGCATCTCAAAAGAAAAAGGAAGGGACCGAATGCAAGCCCTGAATCTCCTATGCAATGAACAATACAAATTTTCTCCCTGCCTTTTTCATTTTCAAAAGAGTTTTTGTGAGATACTAGTGCTAGACTGTAGGGTTATCTTATGAAAATCATAAGAGACCAAATAGTAAACTTACAAAACTAAAAGAAACACAAGGTTAATTGCATGGGGAGGTATAACCTAATAAATACAATGCAAAAGAGAATTTGTGGTTCTTTACACAGAACAATAATGCCCATCGTATTGTCCTGCAGCACCTGCCAACGAATAATCCTTACAAAATGGTTTTTTGCTAATTCTTGCAAAAATCCTTACATGTGACCACAAGGGTTTTGACACATTGAAAGGAGACTCAAAACTAGGTTATTGAATTGACGGGAAATCAATACCTCAATGATGACAGGCTTCCCATCCTTTACAGCTTTCTTGATATCACCCTCTAACCCTGCAAATATGAACAACAACACAACTATGACTTAGTGTTGGCACCAGAGTTTCAATCAACAGTAAGCTCTGGGGTGGCAGATTATGCCATTTTCTTGACCACATTGCATGACATAATCTTCTGGTGATGATCATACACTCATGATAGTGACCAAAAAATTCTGTTGAACATATTATAGAATCATCGAATCTGTCAACTGGACCTTAGTTTCATGAAATGGCCTTTGTCCTTGTGCATTAGGTTGGGTGAGTCACCTAGCTTGGTCCTGATGGACTCACCTGGCGCCTTACCCAACATAATGGGCAGGAGCTTTACCATTCCATGGTGCAGCTGAATCATGAGCCCCCCCCAACTGGAATAGAAGACAATTTCATTTATCCCAAAGTGAGAGAAATTTTCTACCTTTCTGAACAATGCGACATTCGCGGTTAAATTCCTTCACAAGTTCTTCAGGTGATGCAAAATCTCGTGCCCATACCGGCGTAGAGGCAAGTGGTGCACTGTTCCATGACATACACAAAGAGTTGTACGTACATGGTCCACTGATTTGGAAGCTAAACTTGACACAAATAGATGATGCATTGTAGTGTATCAACACAACCCCCTCAAGTCACTCTGTTTAGGATTGATTTTGGCCCATGTCCCTCCATCCAACTAAAAGCTTGATTTTTGCAGTGCTTGAAAAATAGGCCAAAAGATGAGAGAGAGAGAGAGAGAGAGGGATATATAATGAGAGGATTTTCATTCCAATTTTTTTAGCAAGTAGCTACTAAAAGAAGGCATCATAGATTGAAGTCTGTGAATTTTAGGTGGGGAGTAAAAAGGGTACTCTGTTGAGGTTCGGAGGAGTTCATAAACCATGTCTGTCTGTGAAATAGAAAAAACTCCATTTTGTCAGAGATACAGAAGCATGGATATGAAATGGGTATTTAAAGTTGATCAGATTGCAAAGCTCCTCACACGAGAGAGTTTTCCAACGGTAATGATATATAATTGAACATAATAGCCTTCTGTTGTAAAGGACCTGGAAGAGATCTTGAGGAAGAAGCAAAAAAAGGAAAAAAAGGCTTTTTTGGGTGGTTTGGCATCACTAACCAAGCAATTAGTTCATCAAATATTATCCGATTATCACTAATCATTATCAATTATCAAAATTTGAACATATCCAAGACTGGAGTGCACCTGCTTTGTGACAATGGCTAAGCTCAGGACATTACTACAGATCATGGTTTTTATGCTGATTCTTTGCCTGTTCTTTAAGGGTTTTGCAATAACCAGAACGCATGATTCTTTGATTCTGAATTTTTTTCAAAGAACTGGAACTGATGGTTCTTTGATTCTGAAGTATTTAAGAAACCAAAACCGACAGTTCTCTGAGAATTCAAAGAACCACACAAACACTGGTCATAATAGACAATGGACATATTTGGCATACATTACATGAGCAAAACAGTTTTCTAAGTTCACAACGAACCAAAAAACACCTGCAGAAATGAAGGAAGTGAATTTGAGTTTTTGAATTACAATAACACCTGCAAGATGTTTGGAAGATTGAGGCGTTGAGCGAGCTGAGTTGCAATTGTGGATTTTCCAACACAAGCTGTCCCGCACACTAATATAATCAATGGTAACCTCTGGTGATGAAACCTGCCATTTCAACAACTCATGGATGATTATACTATTATTACTATTAACGAGGATTTTTTTGGTCATCTAGTATTATTATAGGTTGCACTATCTAGAATGGATATTCATTCCACAAAGACTCGATGGCATTGGTGAATGAAAATCAACCAATTTACCTGGTCATCATTTTGTAGCGGTTTATGTACTCGGTGCCATATCCCCGTCGTTCCATGAGCTGCAATCAAGATTGTGCTTTTCAACTCTTAACCCACCCACCCAACATGAACAAAAACCCCCTTCCTGACACAATTAATTTCCAGTCTTGTAGCAAATGGAAGCAAAAATGAAAATCAGAACAACGGGACCTGTGAGAGACTCTCCTTACCTTAAACAAGTTAGCCTCCAAATCAGACTGTGACCTATGCACCCACATGAAACCCATGTCCTCATAAATACTCTACTGTCTGTTGCTTGTAATTTGATAAGCAATTCTGAAGTTAATCAGCTGATCATTTTTGGGGGAAATGTTTTTGCAAAAATTCAATATGGTTGCATTGAATTCATGCTCTCATTGAACAACTTCAAAGCTCGAATGGTTTCAGCATCACACCGCTGTTCAATGGTTCAACATTCATCAAGCACTCATCAAACATTCATTGAGTTTCAATTAAAAATTGGAGATGCAAAGTGTTCATCTGTTCATGAAAGTTGGCACTCTCTCCTTTTGAACAAATTTGCAGCTTCTGGATTGTTCTAAACATTTGGGAACTTTTGGAACAAAATGAAGGTGAGAGATGGTTTTTTTAATTAAAAAAATTCCCAAAATTCATGTTAATTTTCAACTAACATTGAGGTAGAAAAAGAAAACCTTACACATCTAGAAGGCTGTTGTCAATGAGCAGCATCTTGAGCTCGGATGAGATTTTGACCGCTACATGATTTGGAATCTGGCACCTCACAATTCCCACCCAGTTTGTTTCTCAACAAATCTCATGGTCTAGTGATTGAATCCTGTCAGTTTTGTTTTCTTTTTTTTCCTCCATTGTGTTTTGCCAGTAGTTGTGCAAAGAACTAGAATAATTATCGAACTAAATGCTTACTACCCTTTACTCTGCTGCCACAAAAACCCAACAAAATTTACCACTTAAGTATCCACTTAAAAGTTGGAAAACTACGACATGAAGAATGGATATGCAAATACATAAAGAAAAACAACCGAAAACACAACTATGAAACAACAGAAAGGGAAAAAGAAAAACCCACAATTTGTTTCAAATGGAGAAAAAAAGACAGATGTTCAAACCTTTGTCACCAGGAGCATGCGGCTGACTAGAAATCTCGAGAGCACATAGTAATGATCAGCATTCTCTCCAAGCCACACCCTGACCTGTTATGGCAAAATACCCATCACCGATATTCACAAATCCTCTACCAATTGTAACACCAATTGTAGCAGCACTCCTATGCAATTGAAAACCTGGCTGGTGTGCATTTAGGTGTGTGAAATGCACAGTGGGCATTCCTGCTGATACAGTAGGCATTACAGAAGACTGAAAAATCCTGTCAAGATTTTTCTTAGTGTATTACAAGGAGTTATATAGCATAAGGGCCCTGCTAGCCTGTACAGAGCCTTAGCACATTTAACAAGGTCCTCACCATGGTGTCATCATAATGTGAAAGAGATTTGAGTAGGAAAAGGGCCTATCTTTCAAACCTTCCCGAGACCTTGAATACCTTCCACTTGGCCTGCTACATCCGGCCTCAGAACAGGTACATTGAAAATCCCCCTGGGAGGTTTTTGAAGATAGACCCTTCTCATCTACTTCAACTTAGAACCAAACAGAAACTGCTTCGTGCAACAAGCGTTGCCAGTAGTTACCATGAGCCTATCTGTGATTGCAAACTTCTCACAAGTTGACACAAAGTTGTCACCAAAATTTCTCACCGAATTTGATCCAAAACTTTACACCCAAATTGACACAAAGCTTCTCATAAAATTGTCACAAAACTTTGAACCAAAATTTGACACAAGACTTGTCACAAACTTTAGAACAAAATTGAACAAAACTCCTCACAAACTTTGCACCAAAACTGGACACAAAACTTCTCACATTGAATCACACATGACTAAACCCATGCTATGCACATAGTTGGGTATGTGGTGGGTGGTGGGGTTTTGACAAGAAGAGATGAAGCTAATTCCTGTCCCTCCCACCTCCAATTCAAACACAACCAAAACCTGCAGGTATAGTGAAGATTGCAGCCAGGAACCAGCTTGTGAAGATTGTGAAGATTGGTGGAATCAGTTTATGAGGATCGGGGGAATCAGTTCAATTGTGAAGATTGGACTGAGCTTGTGAAGATTGAAATAGGCTTCTGAAAATTGGAATGAGCTTGTGAAGATGGGGATCATCTTGTGAAGATCGGAATGCATAGTTTGTGAAGATTGAAAGAAATGAACTGGAGAAGTTTGCAATGAACTTGTGAAGATTGGGATCAGCTTATGAGGATTCCAATGAGCTTGTGAAGATTGGGATCAGTTTGTGAAGATGGAGATCATCTTGTGAAGATTTGAATGAGCTTGTGAAGGTGGGGATGAGCTTGTGAAGATTGGAATCAGTTTGCAAAGATTGGAATCAGTTTGTGAGGATTGAAATGAGCTTGTGAAGGTGGGGATGAGCTTGTGAAGATTGGAATGAGCTTTGCCAACATTGGAATCACTTTGTGAAGATTGAAAAGAGCTTGTGAAGATGGGGATGAGCTTGTGAAGATTGTGGAATGAGGTTGTTGTACCTTGACAAAGTCGTACATGGAGGTTGTGGAACCCAGTGGAGATCTCATCATCATGAGAGACTTTGGCAGTGCAGCAGTATTGCTGCTGCCCCCTTCAATCTCATGTGCATGATACTCTGAACTTGCAGCTGATGATGCCATGATTCCTAACTCCTCACCCCCCCTCTTTAATACTTCCTCCCACCAAAGCTTTGCTTCAAGATCACACTGTAAAACCTTTCTCTCCTTCTCCCCACTCTTCCCAAAGGAGCCTGGGGAAAACCCTTTCTACTTTGTGGAACCTTTCTCTTTACAATTAGTGCCAAGCTAGACTAGAGATCCATTTTTGGGTCCTTACTGTCTCTTGTAGTACTAGTTCTCTCTCTCCCTCTCTCTCCCTCTCTGTGTCTATGATCTTTCTCGGGGCTCTTGCAGAATGCTTTCTCACAGTCAATAGTCAGTCTATGATCAGAATTAGTGGCGAGATTTGAGATCAAGTTATGGAATTTGTCAAGATCAGCTTGAGCTCTGAAGTTGCTTCCAGCAGGCTACATTGTGTATCTTGTGGAGATTCTTTTAGCATATGTGCAGAAGATGCACTACAGCCTTTTGACTGGAATTTCAGGACCCAATTTTTGTACCTGCAAAAAAAAAGCAAAAGTGTTATCACTCACATACAGATTAGATGATCACAGACCCTCTCTCCGTGTCTCTCTCGTGTTCCAGGAGGCTTCTCTCTTTGTTTTGTGTCATCCATCATCAAGACTTGGAATCCTAGTCAAGATGAAATTCTGTTTCTAGCCTTGGATTTTTAGGAACTCTTTTCATGGTCCCATGATGAAATTGTTGTGTTTCTAAGCTTGGATTTTTTTGGGGACTCTTTTCATGGCCCCACGATGAAATTGTTGTATTTCTAGGCTTGGATTTCTTGGGAACTCCTTTCATGGCCCCATCATGAAATTGTTGTGTTTCTAGCTTTGGATTTGGGAAATTTTTTCAATGGCCCCATGCATCATCACACACACACACCTGCTGGCCACGAGCCTCGTGTCATGTTCTCAGACTGCAATTGTTTGAAGTAAGTAGACCAAGTCAAAAGTTTATTTGTGTACTTTTTTTTCCCTGCCACAATTTTAGCAAAAGCCTGAGCTATTGAGCTATCTATCTTTCAATCCCACTCTAGTCACTGGCAAAACAAAACCAACAAAAAATGTAAATGAAATTCCTTCCTTCCACCTGCAAGTTCTTCTACTTCTTTGTGATTCTCCAGCTGCTGCTGTCCCATGTTCTGTTGTTGGAAGGTTTCTTCTTCCCCTTCCCACTGGTGTAATGAAAGAAGAAGAAGAATATGATTCTGTTGTCAAATGGTTCAAACCTGATGATGCAAATTTGGGAAGTTTTAGATTTCTGCAACCAACCCAATATTGCAAATTTGGGAAGTTCAAAGATTGTGGAAAAAAACCAGAATAAATTTGATGATTGCAATTTGGGAATGTTTAAGTTTGTGGAACAAACATGATGATGATGATGATGATGCAATTTGGGAGAGTTTAAAATTGCAGAACAAACGCTTGGACTTCCACTTTTTTTTCTTCTTCTCAAATGACATGAAAAAACAAATAGGGTGCAACTTACTGAAAAAAAGTAAAATTCATAATTTTGTTAAATGCAAACAGGGTGTTTAGAATTGGATTATGAGAATATATTTAGAATATTCCTCCATTTAATAGAATATTATTTTGATATTTTATTATTCCTTTTGTAGCATACGAAAAAAAAAAAAAAAAAAAAAAAAA
>Ga0209611_10000452_pt1 | contig 60591 bp, 48 predicted proteins | sample S1TSphgellanicum_3_FD_187693 | JGI IMG/M metagenome (GOLD analysis project Ga0209611, IMG submission 187693) | Host-associated microbial communities from peat moss isolated from Minnesota, USA - S1T2_Fc - Sphagnum magellanicum MG (SPAdes) (version 2) | ecosystem: Host-associated > Plants > Peat...
TTGGTTTTTTTTTTTTTTGTTTGTGAATGCTTGTGTGCTTAACCGATCCCATGAACATTGGTTATTTTTTTATGCTTTGCACATAACAATTACCATGGCTTTGAAACTAAAAGAAGAATTTGAAATACCACTTTTTATGGCCAACTTGATGGAAGACGATACAGCTCTCTAGCTTTGGAGTTGTCTACACTTGTTTCCAACATTATAAAACAAGTATGTAATGTTTTAGATTTTTTTCTTTCATTCCTAATGAAGTATGAAAAAAGAAAACTCATAACATGTTATCCCTAATGTTAGACCCAAGATTTTAAAATCTTAAATTGGTTGAAAACAAGTTGTTTTTTATGGCGGAAGATTATGATAGATAGTCTTTGTTTTCAATGTTGCTGAAATGCCACCATGTATTTCACTGTGTTAAAATCTAGAACTATGGTACATCAGTTGAATGATAAAAATTAATGTTTTTTACATTTCTAAGATGATTGTTGGGACCACTCAACTAGTCAAGGAGTTGGTGAATAAGGATTCACATATGTTTTGAAGGTACCAAGTTAATGCAAAGGAAATTAAATGTCCTCTACTGCGGTTGGGAAAATGTTCATGAGTTTGGAAATGTGAGATCAGGATTTTCATTTTTTAAAGGAATTTGATATCCTTGATGGATATTAAATTGAAATAAATTAAAAACTAATTTAAGATCCAATCTGAATCTTTTAAAACATTTTAAAAACCAAAGCCAACAATTATAAAAGAATGATATCCACCCAACATTGATACCCACCCTCTTGGAAAGGGCTACTAGGCCAAGCCAAAAACGGTGATGAACAAATTTAGGAATAGAATGTTGATGCCCTCAATGAGAGGGCTCAACATGAACCCAAGAGGGCCCTAAATTTTTCCTACTCTCTTCTCTAACATGCAGCCAAATTTGGCCAAGTCTTCTTGTGTATGATCACTACAGCACCTACCTCACAAAATTGGGAGAATAAAAACCCCATCTCTAACATGAATGTCACCAGCAAAAGAACTGCATATCTGCACTAGATACTTAGTTGTTGCCATGTTGTTGACATTGAAACAATCTGTTTGTGTGTGCGTTCAGAACATCAACTACCCATCCATCAAAACTTGGGGATTACAGTGGAGACTCCAGATCTCCCAATTATTTCCAGGGAGCTTCACAGCCATGGTACCTACATGATTGGGTTGTTTTAGCCAACTGCAGGCCGTCCACACCACTTGTGTTTTTACTTTGTCATTATGCTTTGCTTCCTGACCAATCCACAACCAATCCCGAGGTGTGACAATATCTCCAAATCAGATCTGAATCCTGGACTGTGTACATCCATACTCTATATACCCAATTCACTACATTTGATTAGTTTAATAACTTGCTTCTTGCTTGGCTCCTTCACGCCTTTGTCTGAACATAGGAAGCAACTGTTCTAAACTCCTCCTCTTGTGTGCCAATTGAGTTTGGAGTCAAAGTTTTGAAGCTTTTTAGTCTTATGAAACAAGACCACTCTACTACACTTTAGGTCCAAAAATTTATGTTGAAATTCGGATTCTAAATACCCAAAAATAAATTTGCTAGAGAGATCATAGTACCATACTATTTGCTGGTATTATAAGCTCGAATCCAATTTACCCATGCTTAACAAACCATACTTCAAGAAGTGTAAATTGGCTGTTGGGGCTTAGGTCTACAAGGAGGAAGACCAGTGTTTTTGTTTTTCCAATTTTGTAATGTAACCAAAGCAGTGCCATTCATTCAGTAGAAAATTTAGCTGGATTTGGCTTAGAAACCATATATATAAATAAATAATAGTATGGTTCCTTCTATATTCTTGGCTACCTACTGAAAAAATAAATAAATAAAATCTTGAAGTCTGGTGAATTTTGGCCACTTTTCATTTTAAAAATCCTTCGAAAAGGTAGAAATCAGATTTTTCAGGTCAAAATTGGCCAAATATTCAAAGAAAAAATTTGATTGTTTTTTTGGTTTTTAAAAGTAGTTTCAGTGAAACCTGATCTCTTTAAACATTGGCTGCAAATATCCAACAGAATCATGTGTGCGTTGTAGATTCAGGTGAGAGTGTGAGATCTAGATTAAATGCTTTTGAAATGATTATGCTAACTAGAAGTGAATGGAGTTGCCCAGATGCAGGCTAGTCCAAGATGGGCAATCCCAACAATTGAAGTCTTTCTTGGATTACTATATTCATAAATTAAACTTTAAAACAACAATCATAGACAACAGATTTCTGCACCATTCTTGGGATTGATGGTTTTATAAATTGGGATAAATAGGTTGTACCTATTTTTATTTGGAACTCCTTTGCGATAGATGTAAACCCCCCAAAGTGTAGAGTAATGCCCAGGGATTGGGGTGTTCTCAAAATAATGGGCCCTCAAGAATGGAGGCCGAGGGTTCGTTATCTTGGGAACGACCCAGCCTGAGGGTGTTGCACAGCGTAATGCCCACCCAATGAAGCTGCAAAGTTCTGGATGAAATGATGATGATGATTTCATGAGATGCGTGACAATAAATCCAAACACTTGATGATAAAACAAAATTGGCAATGACAAAACAAAACTCCCTCCTACCTCTCAAGAGGGAAATTCCACTTTATAAGACAGTGCACTTTCGTAATCTTTAAAAACCAGCCAAGGGCATTACATGCTAGTGGAAGAATTTTCACAGTTTGTAAACAACTTTAAATCTAATTAGGTGTCTACTTCCAACCTTAAGATCTCAGAGGAGATTAATTGCAAATGACTTTTTGTATGGAAAAAATTAGATGCTAAAAAACTTAATATTTCATCACTGTTTAGATACATTTCTCTAAAGTGGAGCCTACCTAGAGAAGTTATCAATAGGTTTGGACAACTCATGGAATCTAATAGAGAAATCTTTAAAGTCACCTTGTCTTTGGGTATGCTTTTGCCCTCTCATGTTGAGTTTTCATATATCCTTAAGTCACCCATGTAAGGAACCAATATTCAAAACTCAGCACAAGATGACAACTTTTTCTCTTGCAACCCTTTCCCATAACCCAAAATCAAGAAACTGCTTCCTTGCAATGCCTCCCCCCAACACACAAAATTTCAACAAAGACTAGAACTAGAAACATGCACATGTACTTCTACCCCCAAACACACAAAATCTTAACACACACACACAAAACCGCACATGTGCACATGCACACACACATACATACATGTTGCAACTCTTTCACCTCCAAATTCAAATCACAAAACCACAAACATACGCATGCACACACACACACACACACAAAAGAAAGAAAAAAAACAAGGTGAAAAAGAATTCTCATTGTCACTGTTCTTCACCTCCAAATCACAAAGCCCTTGCACATGCACACACATGCAAAACAAGGGAAAAAAAGGTGAGAAAAAATACTCATTGTTGTTGTTGTTCTCCACCTCCAAATCAACAAAGACCCAAAACAAATAATGAGAAAAGATTGCACATGGCAAAGTGGCAAGAATGCTTGCAAAGGATAACTTGGGTCTCTACTTGGAAAATGAGAAGACAAGAAGATTAAGTGTGAAAACACAAGACCAATTGGATCAAACTTTGACAACCACTAATTTGAGAGACTTTCCAAGTTCAACTTTCATGGTTTACATTGTGTTTTGGCCAAACTCAGGACAAGAACCCCCTAATCACTTACTCTAGGGAGAACACTAATGTATTCATTATGCTGATTTTTTTGCAAGTTTATTTGCACACTTGAAAGATGAAAACAAAAAAGTTTTGACTTGGGTTATGCTAAATTTTCAAGATTTTATTTGCACACTTGAAAGATGAGAAATAATATCAGAATGGGGCATGATTTGAGGACCTCTTCCCAATAACATAGGGGTATAATAATGGCCATCTTTCTCAGAAGAAGAGTTGTTATATGTTGCAGTGATGCACCTTGAAGGTTTGAGAGTGAGGGATCATTTTTGACTCCCAATGGAGATTTGGTGTATCAACCCCCCTGCCCCCCCTGCCTTGCTTGGTCACAGGCACATAGCCCAACATGGGTACCTTTGTATTACAAAGGAATTTGTGAGAGACAGCTGCTGCCATGTTCAACTCTTGACAAAATTACTTGGCACATAATCCACCTTTTTTTTTTAAAAATCTGGTGAAAAAGGGAAATAAAAAATTAAAAGTTTGAAAAAGAAATGGTTTTGGAGGTTTTCCGTCACAAGAAGTGAAGGGGAAAAAAAAAGAGTAAAAATGGAAAGTTTTTTTTTTTTTTTTTTCCCAATTTTGTAATGTGGCACTTGCAATCATCAAAAGAAAACTTTAACCCAAAAAAAATTAAAAATACATGAAAGAAAAAAAAAATTTAAGCATCCTTATATATTAGGTAGCTGTGGAACCTGATGTAAAAAAAATTTGGCAATTTTATTTGTAAATTATTTTGGCATTTGGTGATTAGAAACCTCAAAAAAAAGAAAAAAAAAGGGCACTGACTTGTTGTAGCTGATGAGCTGAGCAAGAAGGAGCTGGGGCACATATACCCACAGTTTGGGCAGCTTTTTTCAGAGGTTTGGCTGAAAGATGCCACCCTTTTGGGGCAGTGGGCAGCCCAGGTGAGGGCTGGGGTGACGTTGGCAAGGACTGTCAGTGCATTCAGGAGGTGTCATCTTTCATATTCAGTTATTCCATTCAGTTGGGTACATTCAGTTGGGGAGATGAATGTAGCCAGAATTTTTTTTTAAAGAATTTCTTTGAACCCTAGTTTTACCCTCTAAACCCTGTTTCATCCCCAATTTAAGTGTATCTGGAAAGTGAGCAAGACTTGCATGCTTTCAGGTCAGTACACAATTGGTTATTGTTTCATGAAACTGGGTATCAATCCAAACCATCAGGTGAAACTCCTCTGAGCAGCAGCCATTGAGGTGAGAAAAAAAAAACTAGTTTGGTCTCCTGTTCTTTTCCTTGTGTTATTGTTTTCATCCTGACTTCTGATTTTATCCTCAGTTTCAGTGAAACTGGGGCGCTATTTTGCTTGGGGTACAATATGGAATTTCTCCATACTTGGAGCAGCTCCACCCATTTTTCATTTGAGCCTCTAACAATATTTATCGCATCTAACATAATAATATGTTAATTGTTTCTCAATCAATCACCCGTAAATATGAAAAATGGGACATATAATGTGAGAGATTGTTTAAATGCAACCACTTTGGCCAATCAAGAGCAAGCACTTTGGTGTTAAGTGCAATTTACACAAGCATTTGATCTTGTGCACATTTACTTACATTTTAAGACCTATTCACTAGAAAATAGTTGTATTTCATCCAAAAACTTAATTGTGTAAGACAATTTACTATTGCTGATGGAGCTGCTCTTATAATTTAAGCTCAACCTAAATCAACTTGAGATAACCTGAGATTGAGATAATTATGATTATCATACATTCAACACCATCACAGCAACAAATCTGCAAGCTTAGTAGTAAATAAGACCTTCCTACAACTCTCAAGAACACAGAAAAGAAACCCAAAAACTGGTGGAGCATAATTTCAACAACAGCCCACCCCCCAGTCAAACCCATGTTTTGGGGACCTTCAAGAGCAAGTTGTATGAAACATGACAATCCGACATTTTGCAGATAGATCAAGCAATAAACCGCCAATTCATCCCCTTCCTCGCTCTCTCTCTCTCCAAGAAAGTATTTGGTATCTTGAATTTGCTGACACAGAGCAGATTGATGAACAGAGTAAGGTCTCTCTGCAAGTCAATCATGCTGCAAATCTGGGGAGTTATATCATCATCATCATCAAGCCAGGCCCCCTGGAGCTCAAAGTATTTACTTACAATTTCCTGATTGGGCTATCATCTACAGTACCCAAATGACAATAATACATACAGTCAAGTCAAGGCAAAATCTAATCCCCAAAGCAAATCCATCACAAATTGTAGATTGGAAAGACAATAACACCTTCAAACTAGAATTGCTCTAAGAAGCGTTGTAAAAGTAATTTGGTTATGGCCATTGGAAGAACCCGGGCAAGGGAATTCCCCTTCGGGTGGCCAGAAGCCAGGGTCTGCTGCCATTATCTGATGTCTTGACACTGGGGGGAGAGATTCTGCCACATCATTAGGAACTTGGTAGACTATTTGTGCAACCTCATGATGATCTGTATGTGTACTGGTCACATGCCTTTGAAAGAGCAGTTGATCCTGAAAAACTTAGGGTGAAGTGCCAAATCTCTCCTCAAAAGAACAGACAATAAATCACCTATGCATGGTTTTTTCTCTGAAACTACTACCACCCCATTCTCATCAAAACTAAACAAGAAAAGAAAGATGGACAAAATAAGATTTGTTCAATCTACCTTTTACAAGTTAGATGATCAAGCTCGCTATTGAATCGAAGATGTTAGGGAGTAAAATAAATGTTGGGATTGTTGAGCTTTTGAGTCTACACAATTGGGTAGAATACTGTTGGATTTGTTTAGCATTTTGAGTCTACAAAGATTTGGATACAATAATGTTGGGATTGTTGAGCCTTTTTGAGTGTATAAAAAATTGGGTAGAATAATGTTGGGATTTTTGAGCTTCTAAGTCTATAAAAACTCAGAATAATTTATCTTGGAAATTGTTGGTCTTTTGAGAAGACTACAAAAACTGGGTAGAATCATTTATGTTGGGATTTGCTGAGCTTGTAAGGATACTACCAATAAAAACTGGGTATAATAATTTAGGTTGTGATTTGTTGAGCTTTTGAGGATACTACCCAAAAAAAATCGGGTCGAATAAATATTTTATGTTGGGTATTTGTTGAGGTTTTGAGGAACTCATCTTCAAAAAAATTGGGTAGATTAAATTTATGTTGTGATTTGTTGAGCTTTAAAGGAGTCAATAAAATTGGCACAATAATAGTAATATTAAATACCCATCCTGTGTTAATTCTTAGCTAATTGCAATTTACATGTATGTTACAATAAGGCTGGCGTTGTTTGTGTAAAGCAAGCAAAGCAAAGCAAATCAAGCTGCAAGCAACAAAGCAAAGGCTTGGCACTTATGTGTGTGTGTGTGTGTACATATAGTCAGTACACACAGGTCCAGTAATCTGTGACCCCTCTTTTTCTCTCCACAAGCGAAAGAGGATCATCCTCTCTCCAGACTGCGATCATCTTCATGGTAGTTTGGATTGTGGGAGTTCAGGAGTGTTGATGTTATTGGCATTGTTGAATTGTTGTGGAGAAGGAGGACTAGGATCCTCAGGATGTTGATGATGTTGATGATTCTTTGAGCTTCTTTGGCTGTGAAAGAAAGCTGGATCAAGGAAGTTAAACTTGCTCTGAAAGATTTGCTAGAGAGAAAGACACAGGCATAGACTCTGAGAGAGAGAGAGAGAGAGAGAGAGTGTGTGTGTGTGTGTGTGTGTGTTTGAATGCTCTGGTGGGTTTGGGGAGCAGAAGCAGTGAGAGAGGGAAGGAGGTCTTGCAATAGAGCGTGAAGGAGGAGCCTGACCCTGGCAACTCATCCAACATGGGGAAGAACCATGAGGCTGGGTCGGGCAAAGAAGAAGATGCAATGCAGCTTGCAGTAGCGAAGCAGCAGTATGGCGAACACATGGACAGTCTTCGTGCAGAGGTAATAATTTTAATTTTTTTCAATGGATATAGAGCCTGAGTCATTTCCACCATCGGTGGGTAGCCAAGAAAAATCTTGGGTGTTGGGTGGATCATCACTAGGCTAGTGTAGATTGCAACGTGACTGCTGGCAAGTCTAAGAAGAGCTAGCTAGAGAAAAGAATTTGAGGGCACGGTTGTGACAATTTATTCCACTTGTTTCTGGTTGCACCTCCTCCTCTAGGGGCTATTGGACGATCAATTCTTGGAGCTCCAGCAATTGCAAGATGAAAGCTCCCCAGATTTTGTGGAGGAGGTGGTCCTCTTATTCATACAGGATTCTGGCAGGATCATCAAAAATTTGGCTGATTCTCTGTAAGTGATAATTCTGGAAGAACAAGAACAAGAATCATCAAAACTACTTGGCAGATTCTTTCTGATGAAGACAAGTTTTGTTTCTGATTCTTGTTTTCTGCAAGGATCATACACAAACTCCCATTTCCTCCCAGCATTGCATTCAGAACATGCTTCAAATGCTGCTTGAAAGCAAGGCATTCAATGATTGATTCAATTTGGGCCATGGAAAAAATTCTGCAATCAAAATTGCTGAACAAGAAGAACAAGAAGGACCACAAATTTATTTCTCCTGAAATTATTTCTCAAAATTTATACCCCCCCAAAAAACACAAAAAACAAATCTGATATACCAACACTTTTTGCTGAAGAAAAACAAAGAGTTGCTTGCATGATTTTACAGGGAGCAGAAGCCAGTCAACTTCAAGAAGGTGGATGCACATGTGCATCAGTTCAAGGGCAGCAGCTCCAGGTGAGTTCTCAATGAATGTCATATCACCCAAAGCTCACCACACCCATAGGCATGACAAACTCAGAAGATGAACCTTTGCTCCCAAAGAACTTCAACCCTCCTCCTACTGTGACCTATCATACACAATATGTCCTTTGATCATGCAGGATGCATGTGAACCTTGCAGTCAGAGGGAAATAATTTTGCACTACTGAATTGAGAGTAGATCATGGGTTGTTTGTTCTTGAGCTTAGTTCATGCAAGGGTGTATACTAACCTTGGTGAGGGAAATTCATCTGTTGCAACATGAAATTTTTTTCAGCATTGGTGCAAAGAGAGTGAAAGCTGTGTGCATTATGCTCCACATGTGTTGTGACAGACAAGACCAACAAGGGTGAGTTGCTTTTGTAATCCCTTTTCTTTTTCTTTTCTTTTCGCTACATTTTTTCTGCTCCTCCTCTCATGATGGGATAGCATAACTGTAGCTCTACTGTTAATAAATTATGCAGAGAACTATAATAAACCTGTCAGTATTGAAATGTTGTACAGCTCACTTCTGCAAATATGCATCACACATCTGAAGAACACTAGTTGCATTTACACACCTGAAGAACAATAAAAAAAAGTAATAGCTGAAGATTTCCTTCAGAAAGAAATTTTGGTGTCTCATTCATTTGCCATGTTGTAGTTTGTTGCAGAAAGAATTAATTGTTTAACTGTTTACTGAAAGCAAATTTTCGTAAATGTGCTTTCCTTTTGAAATCCCATTTTGTCTTTACTAGGTGCCTGCTTGCTTTGGAGCATGTGAAAAGAGAGTTTGATCTTATCAAGGGCAAGCTTCAGACTATGCTTGAAGTAAGCATGACAGTTGCTAACTACACTTTGCAATTTACTGTTTTGCCAGTTTTGCATAGCACGAAATAAAATAAAATAGGAGTTTCATTATGAAATGGGTGGGGGAGGGGAAAATCATGACGATTCATGTTTGGAGGAGAATCACTAAATTGCTCCCAGGGCTTGTGTTGAAGACTTTGCACCATTTTGCAATTTAGGTCAGATGTCAATGATCAGTGGTATACATGGCTACTGGAGTAGTGTGTGCTTGAGGTGCATCTTTGTGTTGTCAGCACTTACTTTTGCTTCAGGAGTCAGTGTTTTTTGTTTGCTCATGATTCTAAGCATTCTCCTCAAAATGACATTTTGGTGCAGCTGGAGAAACAGATTGTAGCACTAGGGGGCACTCCTCCATTCATGGACAGATAGTAAGGATTTTGCATCTGATTTGTTTTCATCCCCATTGATCCACAAAACCAAACTCCTTTGCTTCCCAGTTTTGAAGGGACTCTCCTGTGCCACAGGCAGATGCACAGACAAAATGTATTCATCATTTGACAGAGAGTTTCTTTATTTTTGTGCTAGTAGACATTATCAGACATGTGCCTCCATATTCATAATCCAGGGCCACAAACTCCATTTTCCTCCAGCCTTAAATTTATAATATCGTTTGGTGGAAGAAGCTTCATTGTGTGTATTTTTTTTGCTAGACATTAAGGTCTGGGTGGCAGATTATGTCATTTTCTTGACCACAATATATGTCATAATCTTCCAGTGATGATCATACACTTGTGATAGTGACCAAAATGTGTCTATTGAACATGGAAAAATTTCGTTAAATCCACCATCCCTCACCTTAATGTCATGAAATGGCCTCACCATGCCCATTATGTTGGGTGCATCACCTAACTTGTCCTAACAGGCTTGCCTGGCAACATACCCAACCTAATGGGTAGGGTGCTTGGCCATTCCATAGTATGTCAAATGTGCCCCTTCTTAGTAATGCAGCCACAAAACCCCCATTTTTCATCCCACTTCCATGAAAGGATACAAAATTACCTCTTGGAGCAATCTCAAGTTTTCCTCATCTTTCCACTTGAGTTCTTATGTTGCCTGCTGTCATGAGACTGTGTATCTTGTATCTTTTCATCATGCTTCAAAATTGTATTCATGTTCAGGATAAAGAAGGCCTACTCGCCTGCATGAAAAGTGGTGTAAAACTGGAGGTATAAAAGTCCCACAGTGTAGAAACCAACATGGTGTAATTGTTGGGGCAGGAAAACCATCACTATCTGCTCAAAATTGTTGTGCAATAATAACCAAAAAAAGCTTGCACAAAAACTTGAAGATTACAGAGAAATCCTGTGTAATGATTCTGTTCAGGAAAATCCCTGTAAGCAAAAGCCTGTATGGCAATGAGTACACATCAGAATCTGCCCTGTCAATAATACAATAAAAATAAATCCAGAAGTTTTCCACTTGGAAAATGTAGTAGGATGCAGAACCTAGTCACCCATCAGATGGTTGACTGGAGATCAAAGCAAAAGATTCAAACACACAATTGAAAGTCAAGTAGTTGCCATTTTTCCTGGAAGCGATGGCAGCGTACATATGGTGGCAACTTCATGCACATATGGTGGCAACTTCATAGAAAGTCAAGTAGTTGCCATTTTTCCTGGAAACAATGGCAGCATACATATGGTGGCAACTTCATGCATCGTGGCCTGCAGAGAAAGTTAGAGTTTGTGCATATACAAATGCATAGACTTCCAATCAAAAGCCCCTTCTAGAAAACACATCTGAGCCAAACCTGTAGCAAATTTATCATTGTATGTCAACCATAGCCTGCAATTGTCCAGCTCCTGAATACCACATCCAAGGACCAGTAAGAATGTCACTTTGTGTTCAGATTCTGAAACCAGTCAGGCATTCTGCATAAATTGCTTGCTCTATGACCCAGTCACAGAGAGAATCAATGATTACAGGGGTGCATTAATCAGCACCTTGTCTTTGCAGCTAAGCAATCAATAGAAACAAAGAATAAATGGGCACCCTTGTATGCTACCTATGTGAAACTTCCTATCCCAATTCCCTTGCCACATCTTGATGAATAAATGAAATACAAAACCTAGAAAAATCCTTTACAACCTACAGGTGCTAGAAAAATTGTGCACCCCAGTGCCTCTGCAAGCTCCTGCTTCTTTTTAACCCTCTGCATTTTTGCCTGGCTTCTGCAGCTGCAGCAGCTGCTCCTGATAGTACATGAGCTGTCCCACAGTTAGCTTTAAGGGATGCAGTTATGCCCCCAAATGATGAAAACACACTTGGATTGACCAACTTAGACACACATGGGAACTGCCCAGCAGGGAGGCAGCAGGAAGTGTCACCCAGATGCTCAGATGAGGACACCCTAGGCCTATCTCCTGCTGCAAAGCTTGGCTCCATCATGCCTGTAAGAGGTAAGGATACAGGCAAGGATTGAGGGACTGCAGAAACTACCATTCTCACATTTCCACCTGATTGAAACTTGGATTCTACAATGTGTTCCTCTGGCCTCAATATTGCACCTTCCAATTGTGAGCACAAGACATCCTTCTCTCCATTATTGAGTCCCATGCAAGGTTTACTAGTTTCAGTCTGTCCATCAATTGATGCATCAGCAATTTCTAAAAATCTTGGAGGCCAAGAAGTTGATTGTATGGCAGGAATGGCAGCTGAAATGCCAGGAACTGTGGATTGCTGAGCACTGTATGATGAGCCAGATGGTTTTGCCAGAAAAGGCAACACAGAAGACAAAGTTGCCCTCCACACATCCTGGCTGATTCCGGCATTGAGTGCTGCAGTTGCTGTCATGGTAGCTGCAGCAACCACTGAACTACAATCTGATCCAAGGCCCTCATCAACTCCTGCTGAAGCTCTATTGGAAGCTGTGACTTGGGCCAAAGTAAATGCCTGCCAAGATTGGGACAGTGGCAGTCTTCCGTATGGTGCCATTGGCATCAATTGTATTGCACAGTCTTGTTCTGTTGAAGATGGCAGCTCCCTCTTGTTATTTGCAGCATGGAGAGAGGCCTGCACAACACAGTAATTAGTTTCAGTAAAATCACTGACACCCTGTTTGTATAGCCACCTCAGTGAATAGCCCTAAGAGACCATATATTCCTCCATATGCCTGTAAATCTCCTGTAAATGAGAGAGATGAAGTTCAAATTAGATTGGAACATAAATGGGCACAATGGTCCCACCTGCTCTGAAAGATTATGGTTCTTTTCAAGTAGAGCTTTGTACTTTGCAGACTGCAATGCCAATTTCAGCACGTGCATTTAAGAACCACACACTTCACAAGTCATCAAAGAAGTTCATCTACAAAGACCCACCATGAAAGATGCATGCACCAACCAGAAAATCAACTTCAACCACATGCATGCTACATCCCACCTGCTTCAAATCTGCCTTCTCTGATGAGAGACTTGCTGCCCTTTGAACCAACTGCTCACACAGCATCTACAAGAGCTTAACAATAGTTCAGCAAGTTCAGCAACATGTCGTTGAAGAAGTAATTGAAAAATCAAGCTTGATAGAGATAATGACCATAATAGAGGTAGCTAACTAAAGAGTCATATGCACTTTAATTTACCAAAAAGCATGACCTATCATACAGTTTAAGGCCATGGATCAGGAAGCATCCTCTTCTATCTTGATCTCAAAAATTAATAGATCTGCAGTGTAGAATGTTTACTAAGGTCTTTCATATTAAATGCTTTCTTCTAATGGTTTGCCTTGCAGATTCTCTATTTGCTTGCACTCAGCAAAGTCTTCAGGCCTCCTTTTCATCCTGATCTCAAGCAATAATGGACTAACATTGGTAACATAAGCCTCCTAACCTGATTTATCAATCTCAAGCATGCATAGATCCACATGTTCTCAATATTTGCTATCCTAGAATAAGATCAAAATGATGTGCTCAAAGAACTGTTCATCAACAAGTTCACAATAGAACCCAATAGAGGGTGACATACAAGAAATACCTTACTTATGGCATGCTTCAGCTTCACAGATGCAAATGCACCTGAACTCTGCCTTTGCAGGCTCTCTCACTTTGCCAGAGTAGATTCAGATTTCACTGCCAATTCCATAAATGCAGACCCCATTTGCATTCCTGGACATCTATGTGCAACATGGGAATGAGCTGTAACACAACATCTGCCACCTCCACCTGGACAGATTGCCCATCATTTTGTGAAGGCCTTGGCCTTCTCCGAACGACTAGCTTTGAAGCAACCCTCCTAGGTGTTAAATCTGCAATGGTCTCCTCCACCTGAAAGAAGAGGAAATAGCAAGAGAGAAACCATGAATCATCGGCACCATAGAACATGCATTCATTTCTGCAGCAAAGAAGCACAACCTACCTCAAAGTCAATAATCCCCATCAACAGAAACAATATCCTGCACCTTAGGCTTGCAGAGGATGGAGAGCTTCTTGGATTGGTGTTACAGCCAGAAATACAGAACATGCAGCAGTCCCCTCTTCACACTTTAGTAGCAAGCTCATCTGCGTTCAACACGGGTAATGAAGAAACAGGACTCTCAGCCTGTGAGTTGCGCCGCCTTGACTTATGGATGGATTCCAAGACAGGCTTTTGCAACCTGCAGTCACTATTTGGGTCCATGCCCACACCTGCAATCGGTCTGCTTCTTTCCTCTGTCACCATATAGTCTTGCTGCCTCATGGTGCACTGCCTGTCTGAACAACCTCAATACAAGGGGTGTTATAAGATGGGAAGAGATCCAAAACAGTCTGTCTTTCAGAACTTGTCGTTGAACTGTCACTCAGCTTGTCTGGCTTTCTGCTTCTGCTGGATCTCCGCCTCTTCCATGCCCCGTGCACATGTTTGAGAGACACCACCGCCACCGGGAGTGAAGAAGATACACCACTAAACAATTCATAGAGAGCTAGGGCAGCATTGAAAACCTGCTCTGCATCTAGCTCAGGTGTGACTTGCTCAGATGCTCTGGCTCTCTTTTGCTTCCCACCACATGCGTGAATGATAACTTGATCTTCTCTTCCCAAAGATTTTAATACTGAGAACCCAACCTGACTCCTCTTTTGGCCACATTCTGGTTCAGCAAACCCCCGTTTCATTTTCAACAGGCCACTACCTTGCATGTCCTCACGGCTGTTGTTCAGTACCCCCATCCCCATCAGGTACAAACTCAACTGCAAGACCAGGTCCGGTAGCTGAAGGTTTCATCTTTGTCACTAATGTCATTGCTAAGGGAATAATTAATCATTGTAAATAGTTAGTTAGTTAATACTTATTTATTTCGTTTTTTTTAGGATTTATTAGCTAGTTTGCATAGTTTTCATCACCATTTGAATTTGAATTGATTATAGGACTGTTTTAAGGAGATTATTTTTGGAAGACAAGAGAAGAAGATGATTGTAGAACATTGAGTTTTGAGAGAATGGAATAAGTGCAGTGTTTTCTGGAAAAGTTTGAAATTCCATACCCAAATTTGTTATTTTGATGTTTTTTTCATACTTTTCATGATTAGATTAAATTTTTAAACTTAGATATGAGTAGATCTGATTGAGCAGAATTTATTACTATTAGTTTCATGATATGTTTTAGTCTAGGTTTAGATTAGAATTCAAAATAGGAATTCTATATTTATCATTTAGCAATCATCCCAGGACCTCAATTCAAAATGAAATTCAGAGTGTTGTTTATGTCTTATTGTTGGAATTTTTGTTTCTAAAGATTGATAGTGACGTTTAGTTTCATTTTTTGCATTTTTTTCAAATCTTGAACATAAATTTTTGTTCAGGAAGGAGATCTAAGCATAGTAGCTAACTATGACGATTTTATTCTAATGTAAAAGTTTGTTCACATTTGAGTTAAAACATGGAGAGATGGAAAATAGAATTGTAATTAGAAGTTTGAGGAGACAATTAGATCAAGTTATAGTACATGAACAAGTGGAAAAGGGCATTGCCATAAACAAGAATTTGAGTGCAAATCAAATAAATCAGTAGTTTATAACACCTAGAAAAGTTTCTCAATCAAAACAAAGACATCCATGGATAGAAGAGAGACTTGCAAGCCACAAAATGCCTCAAGCAGCATCGATAATTTCTCATGAAGTGCAAACTAGTGAAGCACAAAGGCGCACCAACAATCTACAACAAAATTCCAAGAGATAAGAATGTCAAATTGAAAATGTAGACTCATAGGTTGAATTTAAATGAAACAGTTAGGAATATGGACCTTGATAAGGAGTTGCATTGGAATCAACAGGTCTAATTCAACAACATGATTATAATGCTTTGATTCATGAAGAAGAACAGAAACTCAACAGGTCAAAAAAGGAGGAAATAATACCAAGGTAGAGATTTGCTTCACCTATTTACTATTAAGAAGAACATGAAGATGAAAAGCTTAAAGAAAGAGCTCAAAATTTTGAACCTCAGATTCATTATGTGGTTGAGCAAGAAGTTGCAACTTAAGACATCAAAATGTCCAAATGAGTTGAACTAGTATTTATAATTAAACAAGAAACTATAATCTTACCAAGAGCAAAACCAACAGTAGCAAAAGGTCTACTTGTGGTTATTAGAGTAAGGTATAGTGAACCCAAATTTAATCAACAGAGTGGAAGCATTGTTAGAAAAGTCCCAAGGGATTGGAACAAAGGAATTCATAGTGTGAACAGAGTTCCAAGACGTAACCCTCCATGTTGCACATACTACCATCAAATTGGACATCAGATCAATGAATGTCCATTTATTGAAGACAATGTGAGGCAAGGATTTGCTAAACATTTCCAAAATCTGAATCCAAAACCTACAAAAGCAAAGGATCATGGAGATTTTAAACTAGAAGATCTATACCATGAAAGGGTCATAATTCCAAATAAATTTAGAGAACAAATTTGGAAAAACAACAAAATGGAAATGAGAGCTCAAATTATGGCAGATTTAGTACCAATTTTTATAATTCCTGCACCAAATCTGTTCCATCACAACAATGTTGGAGGTACCTATGCAAGAACTTCCAATTTCAAAGTGGAACCAATAAGATTTGTACCATTATATTACGTGGCAATGCCTCACTCTATGGTTACAGTTACTAAAGTTCCATTTACAACAACACCAGCCCATATCATTGTTGTTATGAAGTCCAAACCATAGATTCCAAGGGGAACAAACCTTGCGAGTATGCAAATAAAGATGCCCAAAGAAGTGGACAAGATTTTTGCTAGACAACCATTAAATCCAAGAGGAAGAAGATCAAACCACCAAGACCATTAAGACCTTCAAGATATTTTGGATTACCAATGGTGAATTGAAGCAAACCACCATTACCACCAAATAGGCCTTATCGTTGACCATTTAACTACCTTGGGTATGTGAAGGATTTTGACCCAAATGTTCATGTCAAAGTTTTTTAAGTTGTAATTAAAACAAATGGTGAAACAAAAAATGCATAAATTGTTACTCTATTTAGTTTTACCTTCAAAAACATTGTATCTGACTGGTGTAATAATTACATGGGAAACTACCTAGATTGTATTTTTGTAGAATTATAATTAACTTTCTGTAAAAGGTTCAAAACAATTCAAAATGATGAACAAGTATATCTACAACTACAGAACATGAAGCAGGAGAAGAATGAAAGGGTGAAGGTTTATTATGAAAGATAATTGAAGTTAGCGAATAGTCTTCAACATAAGACAATAGATAGTTTTTTAACTATTATCTTCAGATTTATATTACAACCATATCTGCATGTAGCAACAACAGGAATGAAGAGAAAAACCTTATAGTAACACAAGGAAGCAACTTTGGTTTATGAAGAAGGAATCTCTAAAATTGAAGTAATAAATAATCTATAAGTACCACAAAATAATAAAACAGTATTAGCTTAAAAACCTCAAACAATTACAAAGAAAATAGGAATGTATTGTACAAATTGTTGGAGGACAAATCACAATGTTGAAACATGCAAAGTCAAAAAAAGAAAAAAATCTATTCCCGCAGTTTCTAAAGTTACCACTCAACAAATCAAAGTATAAAAGCCTATGAGGTATTCTTGTCATATCTATGGTGAGACTGGACATAAGATTGTAAATTGTCTTAAATACAATGACATGCAGAATATGTTTAAAAATAAAGGATTGAAGACTATAGAGAAACCATTTGTGGTGGAACCCAAGGTTGCTAATCCTTTAGTTCATATAGTGGATGTCAACATGGCCATCACCAAGAGCAAGGTTACTGAAGAACAAATGTTCAAGGACAAAGATCAATCAATAAAAGGTTTGTTGTTGACTAGGAAGAATAGTAGAGTCTACAACAATCTTTTATTAAGATAATATAAGAAATCAAATAAAAAACCCACCACAAAGTCTAAATCAAAAGGAAAAAGCACAGTGGAATACAAGTTGGGTACGATTACCAGAAGCTAAAGTGTCCATTGAACCAATTGTACCAAAAAATTTGTCTACTATTCTTAACAATAAAGTTATGTCTATGGAATAAATATTCCAAGATATTAGTAAACAAATGTTAAAAACTACTCATACGCTGAGGCTAGGTCAATTGCTGAAAATAACACCAAATTTTGAAAAACATATGTGGCAGAAACTAAAGCCAAGAAAACCTAATATAACTACTAAATCAATATCAAAACTTAGTCTAACCATAGTAATTGAAACACACTCTGAAATTGACACTACAACTATAGAAATAAATAATCAGATGACACTTATCCAAGTACAAGTTGGGAATAACATTGTCAAGGATGTTCTGTTAAATGGAGGAACAAGTGTAAACATCATAACAAAAAACCTCATAATAAAATTAGGTTTACCCAAACCAAGACCAACCCCATACCACCTCAAAATGGCAAATCAGACTATGACCAAACCTTTAGGAATCATAAAAAAATTGAAGATTCACAAACATGGCATACCATATGTAGCCACATTTATTATTTTGCAAAACAGTGTCGTAGATTCTAACTATTTTATGTTGCTAGAAAGACTATAGCTTAAAAATGCAAAGGTTACACATGACTAAGGGAACAATGTGATTATTGTTCAAGGCAATGGAATAGTCGAAACAATATAAATTAATAAGAAATTGGGAATAAAAACGAGAATGCCCCAAGTATTTATTTGTTATGACTTGATGGAAGGTTTAACAAATGAGGAAGAAGATCTGATCTTTGAAATAGAACCAGAGTTGTTCTCAATTGGCACAATTATTAACTCAAATGAAATAGTTTCATTGTTGAGTGTTAGAGTTTCAAAGATCATAATCAATGGAAAATGTGAACCACAATGAGGGATAACAAATCAAGGAAGAGCAAAAGTCGTGGCTTCAACAACAAAAACAACAAAATTTAATGTCAGACCAAAGATATCAATGGAAAACAAGATTTATCCACAAACCTATTATCATCATAACCAAGCTGAGGATGAGATACCAACCAAAATTTAAATACAAAATCTTCATATAGTAGGATGGACTTTGATTGAAGAACAACTTGTTAAATTGAATCTTGGCATAGAAGCAAATCCATAGTGCATTAAAGTTAATGCATAATTAACAAAGGAGAAAACTAAGGAGCTTCAAACTTTATTCAAGGAGTTCAAAGATGTGTTTGCTTGGACTTATAAGGATTTGAAAGGCATACCTCCAAAGCTGGCTCAACACAGATTTGAAATAGACACCTCAATCCCACCAGCACATCAAGCAAGGTATACATTGAACCCCAACTATGTTATAGTTATCAAACAAGATATTGACAAATTATTAGTAGCAGGATTCATTCAACCAATAAAGGAGGCTACATGGTTATCACCTATAGTGGTAGTACTTAAGAAGAATGGAAAATTGAAAATATATGTAGATTTCAAGAAGTTGAATAAAGCAAACCAAAAAAAATCCTTATCCTTTACCATTTTTTGATGAAGTACGGAACATTGTAGCAAGCTATGAAGCCTATTCATTTTTAGATGGATACTTAGGATACCATCAAATTTTTATAGCCCCTAAAAATAGATACAAAATAGCCTTTGTAACAAACTAAGGAGCTTTTGTTTGGATGGTGATGCCATTTGGTGTCAAAAATGGGCTACCAACATTCCAAAGAGCAATTAACAAAGTTTTCAGAGAGTATTTAAACCAGTTTATGAAGATGTGTTTAGATGATTTCACTATCTATAATGATATGGAGAGTCATTTGATGAAGCTTAGACTTTGCTTTCAAAAATGCGGAGAATACAAAATCAGTCTTAACCCAAAAAAATGCCTTTATGGTATTTTCAAGACTAATTTTAGGGTTCATAGTTTCCAAGGAAAAAAATATACCAAACCCTAAGAAGGTTTAGGCAATAATACCTACAAACCCATAATAGATTCAAGTCTTTAATGTTATGGCTCAATTTTATAAATGTTTCATCAAGAACTTTGCCTTTATCATGGCACCAATTACAAAGTTGGTGAAGAAGACAGAACCTTTTTATTTAGACCAAAAAGTGTCAAAAAACTTGGGATTAGATCAAGTAGAAACGTATGGAAACACCAATTTTGACACCTCCAAATTGGTAGCTACAATTCCATGTGCACACAAATGCATTTTTACTAGTAGCAGGTGCATTGTTAGCACAAAACCCAATTGGAAAGTATGACTAACCTATAGTATATGCCTCTAGATTGTTAAATAAAGCAAAGAAAAATTATACTACTACAGAGTGTGAGCCATACCGACACAACCATGTGCGATAATCTCAATTTTTAAAAGTTGAATTAAGGTTATTTGAATGTGGTAAAATTATTAAGGGCTTTTAACAACTTCATAGGGAATGATGAATGCGCTTGGTGCGTGGAGGGGTTGTTTTCTTTTCTAAAATGCGATATTGGTGAATAAGGTGTTGGGTTAGTTATTTTCTTCAACAAAAAGCTAGTAACCATAATTTTAAAAACTTTGTTACGTAATTAAGGGTGAAATATCTCTAGAAGGTTGGAGGTAGAAGTAGACACCAGAATTCACGATGTTCAGCACAACATTGGTCTTGTTTTAGTATTTGATGAATAACAAAGATGTTTGAAATTCATGAAGCAGTTGAAGGGGTGTTAATGAAAGGTTCAATAGAGATAGAATAATCTTCAAGTCGTGTGAACATAAAATTAATTCGAAACAACTTAATGATTAAATAGATCATGTGATAGTGTGCCAATGACAACAGGAGTTTCATAATGATTGAAACATTTATTTAGTTTATGAATAAACTCAACAAAGAGCTGTAAATACATGTCAAATTTTAGGTTATGCCATAGTGATAGGTCATAACTACAGGAAATCTAAGATGCGCTGAATGGTGCGAACTAGGTAGTCCGCCTTGCTATTAAGAAGCGGTCGACAAATCGGATCACACAACCAATGATAGTGTCTAACGCCGAGAACTAAAAACCATGTGAAGATAAAAATATCTTTAGTTTCGTAACAACCTTCACAAACGGTTTCAGGTTCGTCATCAGAAGCGGGGTCAACTTACAACAAGATCACCAGGGTGCAAGAATTTGGAGAAATACGATAGTACCAAGCTCGAAGGGGTTCAACTTCAAAACGAGCGTGCACCTTTCGAAGTTCAGGTTCTTCATCATGAGGATGCTACGTTAGGGTCAGATCTAGAGATGACTCCAAAGGCAGTTCTTCATTTGCTTGTGCGGCTTGGGGCCCGTAAGATGTGACCATGTGCGACGCCATAATTTCAAGGAAAGGAAAAAGGTCAGATCTTCAATCAAAATCAAATCAAAAATGAAGGTGTGAAGGACTTGTTACATTGAGATGCGTAGTTGTAATTTATAGATCGAATAAAAAGAAGGAAAGGTGTGAATAATGGCCTAGAACCATGGTAAAGTAAAACCTTAAGGTCAAAGAAAAAAATTAAAGGTTTAAGTAAAGTTTGTTGGGGGGAAAGTGGGAAGAGGTGAAAAGGTGTTTTTCCTTCACCTTCCATTAGCCACCAAGCAATGGAACATTCCATTGGCCACCAAGCTTTAAATCTACCTTCACTTCCCTTCTCCTTCTCTTTAAAAGGCGAACTCGGATCATTGGGGGCTCTTTCTTTCCCCGGACATAATTTTTAATTCAATCTTGAATACTTGTTCCCACAAGCTTCTTGAGGAGGAAAAAAATGATTAGTCTTGGTAGATGGGAAAATGAAAAAAAGTATAATAAAAATCTTGTAATAGTTTTGAAATAATGGAATTGAGTAGTGATAGTGTTAGGAGGTTGGAACTTTAGAGAAATCTCATAAACCCTTTCGGGTTTGGTAGCATAACTTATTACTGGTTTAATTGCAAAGCTTAGGATTTGATAACAAGTTGCGCCTTGTAGTTAGCTTTTTAATGAACTAAGGCAAGCCATATTTGAATAATGTATGTGTTAGAAATGATATTTCAAATGATTTATGGTCTGCAATCAAGTTGGACCAAATGCCTTCATAAAACCCTTTTGGGTTTGGTAATATAACTCCTTATTAGTTTAACTGCAGATCTTAAGATTTGGTAGGACGGTGCGCCTTGTAATTAACTTCTCAATGAGCTAAAGCAAGCCGGATTTGAATAACCTATGTGTTAGAAACAATATTTCAAGTGACTAGTGGTTTGCAGCCAGGTTGAATTTATCACCTTTGTAAAACCCTCTTAGGTTTCATAGCATAACTTCTTGTTGGTTTAGTTGCAGAGCTTAGGATTTGGTAGCAAGGTGTGTTTTGTAATTAGCTTTCGAATGAACTAAGGCAAGCCAGATTTGAATAACCTATGTGTTACAAACAATATTTCAAGTGACTAGTGGTCTGCGGTTAAGTTGAACATGGTGTTAAATCCTTAAACGTTGGTTTAAATGAATGACAATTTGACATAATTTTTAGGATGTGGAGTGTTTGAGCTTGGAAAATATTTCTATCAATTTTAATCATAGATGATGCATAGGAGGTAAGCTATTTAGTTTCAATTACAAACGTAATTTAACATCTAGAAATACACTTGCATTTTTTTTTCACCGGTAGCATTTGTGCTTTCAAGCATAGTCACCTCATAGAACCGAGAGTAAAAGGACGGGAAGTTGCCTTACATAGAGAGAAAAGCTTTAACAATGGTTAAGTTCAAACATTTTTTGTTAAAAAACGAATTTGTTTTTTATGTAAACCACATGACTTTTATATATTTGGTCAACAAACCTCAAGTGTCTAAAAGGATAGCCAAATGCATGTTATTATTTTTGGAATATGAATTCACAATAGTCTATAAATTTGGTAGAACACATGTCGTAATTAATGTTTTGTTCAAATTACCAATTAGTTTAAAACCATTGGGAATTTCATATTAAAATGTAGATGCATCATTATTTTATGTATAATTTATATGGATGCAAGAAGTGAAGAGCCATTGTGAGGCGATTTTTTGTCCCTCTATTCCCGGTTCTATGAGGTGATTATACGTGAAAGTACATGTGCTACTAGTGAAGGAAAAATGCAAGTGTATTTCTAGACGTTAAATTACGTTTGTAGTTGAAACCAAATAACTTGCCTCCTATGCATCATTTATGATTTAAAATTGATAGATCTATTTTCTAAGCTCAAACACCTCAAATCCTAGAATTTTATGTCAAATTATCATTCCTTTAAACCAACCTTTAAGAGTTCAACATAATGTTCAACTTAGCTGCAGACCACTAGCCACTTGAAATATTATTCTTAACACATATGTTATGCAAATCTGGTTTGCTTTAGCTCATTAGAAAACTAACTATAAGGCACACCTTATTACCAAATCCTAAGCTTTGTAGCTAAACTAGGAAAAAGTTATGTTATCAAACCCGAAAGGGTTTTACGAAGGTAATAAGTTCAACTTGGCTATACAGACCACTAGTCCACCAGTCATTTGAAATATTATTCCTAATACATATGTTATTCAAATCCAGCTTGTCTTAGCTCATTAGAAAGTTAATTACAAGGTGCACCTTGCTACCAAATCCTAAGCTCTGCAACTAAATTAGGAAGAAGTTATGCTACCAAACTCGAGAAGGTTTGTGAGATTTCTCTAAAATTTAAACTTCCCAACATTATCCCTACTCATTTCCATTCGTTCAAAATTATTACAAATGTCCATTCTACTTTCCTTCTTCCTACCATCTACTAAAACTAATCATTCTTTTTTTCATCAACAAGGTTGGGGGAACAAATATTTTCAAGATTTGAATTAAAAATTATGTCCAGGGAAAGAGAGACTCAAGTCATCCGAATCCGCCTTTTAAAGAAAATGAGAAGAAAGGAGGTGAAAAAAAATCTCAACTCGGTGGCCAATGGAAGGTTCCAATGTTTGGTGGCCTTTGGAAGGTTCCATTGTTTGGTGGCCTTTGGAAGGTTCCATTGTTTGGTGGCCAATGGAAGGAGAAGGAGAAGCACCTTTTCCTTTCTTCTCATTTTCCCCCCAACAAATTTTACTTAATGCTTCATTTTTCCCATTGATCTTAAGGTTTTACTTTACCGTGGTTCTAGGCCATTACTTATGCATTTCCTTCCTTTTCCTTGATCTATAAATTACAACCTCGCATCTCGATGTAATAAGCCCTCCACACATTCATTGTTGATTTGATTTTGATTGAAAATCTCTTTTCCTTTCCTTGAAATTATGGCATCGCGTATGGCCACATCTTATGAGCCTCAAACTGCACAAATGAATGAAAAATCGATTCCAGAGACATCTCTAGATTTGACATCGACACAACGTCCTCGTGATGAAAATCCTTAACCTCGAGAGGTGTGCGTTTGTCTTGAAGTTGAACCCCCTCAAGCTTGGTATTATCGCATCTCTCCAAACTCCTACACCCTGGTGATCTTGTTACAAATCAACCCCACTTTTGGCGATGAACCTAAAACCGTCTATGAAGGTTGTTACAAAATTGAAAGCACCTCTATCTTTGCGTGGTCTTCAATTCCCGATGTTGGACACTATTATTGGTTGCACAGTCGAATTCACCAATTGCCTCCTAATAACAAAATAAACTACTTAGTTCGCACCATTCGATGCATCCTAGATTTCCTATAATTATAAATTATCACTAAGCATAGCCCATGACTCAACATGTAATTGCAGCTCTTGGTTGAGCTTATCCCTACTCTAAATAAATGTTTCATTCATTATGACACTCACGTTACCATTGCCAACCTATCACATTATTTATTTAATCATTAAGTTGTCTCAAATTAATCTTATGTTCATAAGGCTTGAAGATTGTTCTATCTATAATGGACCTTTCATTGACACCCCTTCAATTGCTTCATGAATCTCAAACATCCTTGCTATTTACTAAATACTAGAACAAGATCAATGTTTTGATGAACACCACAAATTTTACCTTTACCTCCAACCCTTTAGAAATTTCTCACCCCTAATTACACAATTGAGGTTCTAAACTATGATTACCAGCTTTTTGTTGAAGAAAAGAACTAACCCAACACCTTATTCACCAATATCATATTTCGGAAAAGAAAACAACCCCTCCATGCAACCATGCGCATTCATCATTTTTTATGAAGTTGCTAAAAGCCTTCAATAACCTTACCACACTCAAATAACCCTGATGCAATTCTTAAAAATTGAGACTACCACACATGGTTGTGTTGGTATGGCTCACAACCATTTATAAATAAATCAAATGCCAAAAACTTTGAACTTAACTCAAAAGAAAAAGTTAACCAAAAAGGCAAAACCCTTTACTCTAAAAGAGGGAAAATTGTACAAAGTGGGACAAGACAATAGATTAAGCAAATATTTGACCACCTCAAAAGCACAAATTGTTCTTAAGGAATTACATGAAGGAATGGTAGGGAGACATTTTACTACAAATATTACTGCAAAGCAAATTTTGGATGTAAATGATTGGTGGCCAACTCTATTCAAAGATACTCATGAATTTTGTAGAAATTGTGATAACTATCATAGAACTAGAGGGCTAAAAACAAAAAAATTCACCAAATTAATAACGACACTTCAAGAAGAACCTTTTATGAAGTGGGGTCTAAATTTTATAGGTCCAATTAAACCAACATGAAGACTAACAAGGAACAAATATATTTTAGTGCCTACATATTATGTAACCAAATGGGTAGAGGCAAAGGCACTCAAAACTAATTCTATAGTAGTTACAACCAAATTTCTATATGAATATATTCTGACCAAATTTGGATGTCCTCTAACCATAATTACTAATCAAGGAGAACATTTTATCAATGATACAATCAAACATCTGATAAAATAGTTTTTATTAAAGCATGTTAATTCTACTATTTATTACCCATAGGGAAATGGACAAACAAAATATATTAACAAAGTAATAGGTAGATTACTGACCAAGTTAATCAATGAGAAGAGAACAAACTGGCATGAACATTTGTCCATAGTTTTATTTTCATATAAAACAGATTACAAGGTGGCAACATGATATACACCTTACCAATTAGTCTATGGTCTACATCCTTTAATGCTAATAAAATATGTTTTACTAACTATTAATGGAGACCACAAAGATGTAAAACCCACCAAAGTATTAATTATCACTAGAATTACAAAATTGGAAAAGTTGTAGGAAAACAAATTGGAAGTTTAAAACAATGTTGGAGAAAACCAATGGAATAGATTTTTGTGGAATCAGTAGAAACCCATAGAGAAAAAATTCCAATTTGGAGATTATGCTCTGTGGTTTCCCGAAGGAGAAAAAAACAACTAAGCAAATTTAAGAAAAGATGGTTTGGCCCATTCAGTGATGCACCCCAAACTCCTTGTAAGACTCAAAAGCGAGTCCAAAAGTGAAAACAATGGAAGAAAGAGTGAGGATATGCTCTTTAGCTCGTAACACTTCGGGGGTAAAAGGGCATATTGGAGCTCCGAAATGGGGACTAGGACGAGTGAGAAACGGGTCAATCATTCACATAGACATGCGCAAACCAAACAACAAGTTGGTTAATGCATAGTTAGAGCACTTTTGGTGCACGAACGAACCACGAGCACACACAAACTCACAAAACTCACCATGACCCGAACTTGGGGAAGCCACCACCTTCCCCCTTATAGTATTTTCTGTGATTAGCCATAGGGCTATATCCAAATGTCATTTTGACTTGGGATTCCCAAGTTGGGAGTCTCAAAATTCCCAAAATTGGGACTCTTGCGATTTTGGAAGCCCATAACTTTTTTTTTTCATACTTTTAATTGAGGTGAGGTCTAAAGCAAAGTTGTAGCCTTCACTGAGATTTTTCCAACAATATGTGGCATGCCACTTGCACACAACTAAATCAAGGCAATTTTTTACTTTTAGTGGTCGAAAGCCAAATTGGCACTTTGATTCCCGGCCTTTTTTTTGGCCATAACTTGTGTTTTAAGTACTTAAATGGGACGTGCGAGCCCATTTTAGACATTTACGTTCCAAGAGCTTTCCAATGCTATAATGAACTCTTCAATTCAATGAGTTTTGACCCCCTATAATTTTTTTTGAAAGATCGGGACTCTAACCTCCAAAGTGGGAACCCACTTGGGAGTGTGTGGGTTCATTCCCTCACACCCTCCTACACTCCCACAAGCATGAAATGTGACTCTCGAGCTTCATTATTGGCCCGCACCTTTGCAAGCCTCTTTACCTTGGTCACGAGCCCAAGGCTAGGGTTGCGACATTCAGGGTATAGTATTGCTTACCCAATAACATTGTTCTTCTGGTTTCTGTTAACAATTTTGAACCAAACCTAATATTAATCAATATTGAAACAATACAAATATGTGGATCAAACATTGAAGGGGATTCAAAGTTTAGAGAATTAAAGGTCTTTAAAGTCTATAAATTCTAACCATAAGAAAGAGGAATTTGATGAGGATTCAAAAGATGGAATAACATCAAAGATCATAAATATTAATCAAATAGTCACATCAGAAGTAGCTTCAGTGAATTTGATGAATCAGCAAGCTATGATACTACTCAGAAACCATTATAACACAGTCTCACAACTAGTAGACTATGGGTCACATATATTTGTGACATCATAACAAAATTTTGTTGATTTGATGACTCGACATAAAACAAAAATAATTTGTTGTGTAAACAACACCATGTCATCAAAATTAGAGGTTTTATTAACAGAGCCCAATGCCATATTTGCAAAGTTAATAGGTCAATAAGCATTAGTTATAGCCCATATTGCTATCAATATGAACTTGAGAAGTTGACATGTGTCAAAAAATAAGAAAAAGGGACAAGTCATTAAAACATTAACCCTAAAGCGAAAAGTGAAACATCACTACACAAAACGAAATGATGGCATTTCTATAGTTAACAAAAAACAAAACAACTTTTCATTTTTATTTTTTGCAAACAAGTCTTTGTTGTTTTTTGTCTCCAAAATGAGCATAGAAAAAAGCTTTGTTGAGGAACTACACAAACAATCCAGAAAGAGATTATATAAATTTAGAGAAGAAAAGCAAAAGAGACAAATAGAAGAAAAGATTTTTTCCAACATTTTGCTTTTGTAATCTAGGTCTCTAGAAAGAGGTCCACCATTTCCATCTCATGTTTATTATTCTTCTTCTTCTCAAAGATTTTCTCCATTGTCTAAGTTTGAGATAGCTTTTGAAGCAATTAGAAAAAACAACAATGATTACAAAGAAACTTTGAAGAAATACATTTTTAGAATGCCTAAAAGAGAGTCATGCACAAGTGAACAAGTTGGTTTGATTTTCATTTTTAATTCTAAAGAGGAGCAAGAATAAGATGATTTGAAATAATAACAAGGACCATCACAACAAGAGGAACCTACATCGGAGCAGACTCAAGAGAAGGAATTAGAAAGAAATGGCTACCAATCTCCAAGGAAAAAAGGTACAAATTCAATAGGATGATGAGGTTAAATATATCTTTACTCCTACAGAGCAAAGTTATAATAACAATTTGAAGAACATTTTGTTTTGGACAAGTTTTAGAGAGGAGGGAAAAAAATTGGCAAATAAAGCTAGATTGGTAGGTTTGTTTCAGATTGAATGGAAGACTCCCTGTCATAGTACTCTGGTTGAATTTTTGAACAACTGGAAACTGGATTCTGAGCACAACAAAATCAAAAAATATAAATAAACATTTACTAGTAGAATTTTTTTAAATGTGCCATATAGGTGAAAAAGAATTAGATCATGCAAAAATGTCAAATGCTAGAATAGCTCTAGTAGACATAACTAATAAGGTTCCAAATACTTATAACACCAATGAAGGATGGGTTGTGAAGAAAATGAAACCAAAGTATGTCAATAGGATTGTAGTAATTTTGTCCATCATCTATCAAAAAGATAAGGTGTAAATTTTTTGCAACAAATCTGCCATCATGATTTCCAAAGCAGATCCTGGAGAATCTGTGAATTCAACTATAATCATGTATTCTCAATTGGTCAAAGAGTTGATTAGATGGAATAAATGTCAAAAGAACATGATTGAAAGAATTGCTAAGAGAGAACCCAAGAAGTATGTATGCCATTCTATTACTGTTTTAGAAGTTCTTTTTAGAAATGGTTTCTAGTTAAGGCAATAGAACCATAGGAGAATAAGTAGAGTGAGCAGCCACAAGAGGAGAAGAGGAGTAAAAAGACTTTAAGAAAGACCTTTGAACCCTACACATATTTCTCCCAAAAAGGAGAAAGAACCAGAATCAAGGATAACTAGAAGAATAGTTTTAATGTCCTAGTCTAATGATGATGAAAAGAAGGAAACTCTATTGAAAAGGTAGAAAGGAGAAGAAGAATCCACAATGAACGGCAATGTTAACCCTCAACAAGCAACAAAGTTCTTGAAAACAAAAGTAGTAGCAGCAAAGACAAAAGGAGAAGTCAATGTCTCCTAGGTCAAACATTAGACCACAAATCTCTCCAAAGTAAGAGACAGGATCATAAAGACAAGAGTAGCAAAGATGGCCCAAAAGGGAGTCATGATCTCAAGCCCAGGAGGAACAAATGCCAAAGGCAAAACCATATTTGCATGATGTGCAACATGCTCCAATACCACAAAGTTATGAAAGTATGCTACCTTCAAGACCAAATTTTGCTACAAGAACAAACATTTTTGGAGATATATGGACTTCACATAAAAGTTTATGATCTTTAAATATTAGTTCCAGGGACAAACTCTTAGATTCCATACACCAAGGTCTATACAAGGATTGGAAGTAGAGCTAGATGAACATAGGAAAACGACCAATATGTTTCAACAAGCAACAAAATATAACACACAAATGACTAACATTTTGTTTAGACTTTCTGATCTGGAAATTAAAAGCAAACATATCATAGAGGAAAAGGACAAATATGTTCAAAACTTGTAGGGGGCTTTGGAGAAAGAGCAGAAGCTCAAAGTAAAATTGCAAGTGAAGTAGGATGAAAATAATGAAGTATTGGCAAAATTGTAAACAACCAAATAAAAAATCAACAATATGGAGAAGCATAACAAGGATCTGGAGAATATTAAAGTTGAGAGGGATTCTTTACAAGTAACTTTGATGTAGATGGATGCCAATTATTGGAAGTTTAAAACAAAGAAGGATCCTTTAAGTGTGGAAGATAATAAACTTTAAAGAGATTACAAGAATATGGAACAAATTTTCTTAAAGCAACAGAAAGAGTTAGAGGAGCTTAGAGAGGATATTGGTAATGTATATCAATCCAAAAATGAAATACAGAAGTAATCTGATTAAAGATAGGCATATATAGATAAAAACTATCAAAGGCAGATGGTTTTTACACTACTAGGAAATGTGTCCTAGTTCACTCTGGGTTTCAGTAGATTTTTGAGTGAATTTGAACATTTTTACCTAGTGAAATTGTTTAACCCCCTAGTGAACAGGGACTAGTTGTTACAGACAATGATTTGTTTTACTAGTACCTAGTGAAACAAGGTTACTCTCAAGTGAAATACAAATTTACCAAATCATTCACTTGCTAGTTAATTAACTAACCAGTATGGAAATTAATTAAATTTTAATTATTTAATATAAAATATTATTGATAATTTCATGATTTTAAAAGCCTATTATTTATTAACACGTGTCACTACCTAGGTAGGTAGGTAGTCCACATAATCAACCTAAGCACCTAGCCTAGGAATTCGATAGGAGAATATTCGATCAACATACCATTGTTGACCACACGTAACACCACCCATGAGGTTTGATATCTTGACCTTTGGAATGGGGGCAAACACTTTACCATCAAACCACCCCATTTGTTGTGATAATATGTTACATTACATTCTATTTATCAAATACTTCGTTTTAAACATTACAAAATCATAAACTTTGAAAATTCATATTTTATTGAAATTTTGTTCAAATGAAATGATTCGAGCTTACTTTTTTTAAAAATTGAATAATGTACATAATTACATTTATTTCCTTTTGAAAGTTTAAAATTATTTGAACAAAAAAAAAGTTGAATATCGTTATTCAATAACATTTAAATGACCATTCTTTTGAATTTTTTTTTATAAATGGATTTTTTTGTTAATATAATAATAGTACCTATGTTAAGCTACTTTCAATTATTATATGAATATTTTTCATTAATTTAAATTATTTCACCCTACATTATTTACGGTTATTTATGGCTATTTTCAATTACTTTTGGTTATTTTTGGTTATTTCACCCAAGGCTACTTTTGGTTATTCTAAGTTATTTTTGGCTATTTTAACTTATTTCACCTTAGGCTATTTTCAGCTATTGTAAGTTTTTTTGGCTATTTTATGTTATTTTTGGCTATTGTAGATTATTTCAATTTAAACTACTTGCAATTATTATAAATTACTTTTGGCTATTTAAACTTATTTTACCTTAAACTATTTTCAGCTATTGTAAGTTTTTTTGTCCATTCTATGTTATTTTTGGCTATTGTAAATTATTTCAATTTAAACTACTTGTAGCTATATAGATTACTTTTGGCTATTGAAAGTTATTTCACTTTAAATCACTTTTGTTTATTATAAATTGTTTCACCTTAAATTATTTTTGATAATCCTAAACAATTATAATATATGGTTGTTGGTTGTTTTTTTATTAGTGCTATTGGTGGTTATTAATGGCTATTAGTACTTATTATATTTGTGGCTATTAATGTTTTTTAGTGGTTATTCTATTAATAGTTATTGGTGGTTATTCTATTAATGGCTAATGGTGGCTATTATATTAATGGCTACTGGTGGCTATTTTATTAATGGCTACTAGAGGCTATTATATTAATGGTTACTGGTGGCTATTATATTAATGGCTATTGATGGCTATTCTATTAATGGCTACTAATGGCTATTTTATTAATGTTTATTGGTGGTTATTCTATTAATGGCTACTGGTGGTTATTCTATTAATGGCTACTAGTGGTTATTCTATTAATGGCTACTAGTGGTTATTCTATTAATGGCTATTCGTGAATAATCTATTAATGGCTATTGGTGGCTATTATATTAATCGTTATTCGTGATTAATCTATTAATGGCTATTGGTGGCTATTCTATTAATCGCTATTCGTGATTAATCTATTAATGGATATTGGTGGTTATTCTATTAATGGCTTTTGGTGGCTATTCTATTAATGGCTTTTGGTGGCTATTCTATTAATGGCTTTTCGTGGCTATTCTATTAATGGTTTTTCGTGGCTATTCTATTAATGGCTGTTGGTGGCTATTCTATTAATGGCTGTTGGTGGCTATTCTATTAATGGCTGTTGGTGGCTATTTTACTAATGGCTATTAGTGATTATTCCGTTGTAAGCCATTGGTGGTTATTGATGGCTATTTTATTAATGGTTATTAGTGGTTATTGTATTATATCTTATTGTTGGTTATTATATGTTATATTACAACTATTGGTGATTATTGTATTATAAATTATTGTTTGATATTCTATGTTATAATATCATAAGCTATTGGTAATTATTATATTGTAGGGTATTTAAAATTATTTTTCATAGGTTATTATTTTTTATTCTAAGTTATTTTTACTTTAGGTCATTATATTTTGTTTTAGATTATTTTTAAGTTATTATGTTTAGGATAAAATAATTTATAATAACCTATAATAACATAAAATATAAGTTAGAATAACTAAAGTAACTTAAAATAATATAGGGTATATCATAAACTAGCATAGATAGAATTTTTTTTAAACATAAAAATGAACCTATTTGCTATAGTAAATTGTAATAGTGAATTATGTTAACTAGTAATGAAACATAATGTCTACATAGTGATATTATAATGAAATAACTTTCACTAGGTGAAATCAGTAAAATGCAATGAAGTTATTTCACTTTTAAGGTCCCATAGTGATTTAAGCTAGTAAATTACACCCCACTTTGGTAGTAGTGTTAGTGAAATATTACAATAGGTTCTAGAGCAGGCCTAAGGAATTAAACCTTTCAACTATGACAATTTCTTTAGAAAGAACAATGAATTCAAAAAGTAGCATAGTTTGCTTCAAATAAAACTAAAGGCATTAATTATGGAAAAAAAGGATGCGAATCTTTGGTGGGATGGAATGTAGGATATAGTCCAGAAGGATATAAGAAAAGTCTATAAAATGTATGAAAGAAATGAAAAGCTCTACAAGCATAAGATATCTTAGATGGAAAAGGTTAGACCATCATTCTAGTATGAACCTCTAGTCCTGATTCCATAACCATAAACTTCAGATGAGGAAGGAAATAAAGGATAAACTGATGGTGCAGGACAATTAGAGACAAAAACACTAAAACAAGAACCAACAGACCACAAAGGAAGAAGAAATTGTTCTCAGAAAAAAACTAGAGATATGAAATATGTATCAAAACAAAGTCTAAGGCAATTAGAATTTGTTCAAGAGGAAATTAGTTCCTAGGAGTATGGATCTATAGCCACAAAAATAGGAAAGAAGATATAAATTAAGGAACAAACAACTAAAGAACTACACGAGGATCATATTGATCCAATAACAAAACTATAACAATAGGAGCAGATTTATATCACATCAAATCTACAGTCATAATAGTAGATACAAGTCACATATCAAAGTTGTAGTCATATAAGCAGATAACAACAGATCAACAAACAAGTGCATAGCTGCAAATAGAGGTATAAGAAATACAACACTATATTTTGAACACAACAGAAAATTAGTTTTTGATTCAATCCGAAGTACAACAATCATAGATAGATCAAACTATAATACAGATAGATCATACTATAGTACAACAAGATCAAAATCAAATTTTTTGACTCACTGGATTAGAAATAATAATTGATTTAACTTTCTTAACATATTTTGATCTAGAATTCCATGACGTAATTTAGGGTACGAGTGGGGTAATGTTAAGGGAGTAATAAATCATTATAAATAGCTAGTTAGATAATACTTACCTACTTACTTTTCTAAGATTTACTACCTAGTTTACATAGTTTTCATCGCCATTTGAATTTCAATTGATCATAGGATTGTTTTAAGGAGATCATTTTTGGAAGATAGGAAAAGGAAGATGATTGTAAAACATTGAATTTGGAAAGTATGGAACGTGCAGTGTTTTCTGGAAAAGCTTGAATTCTATAACCATATTTGTTGTTTTGATGTTTTTCTTATTTTCTCATGACTGAATTAAAATTTTGAATTTAGAGATGAGTAGATTTGATTGAACATAATTTATTAATATTAGTTTCATGATATGTTTTAATCAAGGTTTAGGCTAGAATATCAAATAATTTTTTTATATTTTACCAATCAGCAATTTGAACCACAAATCACCAAACCCTACTCATAAAAAAACACCAATAGAAAAAATAACAACTAGCAACCTTCACCTCCCTATAGGAATCCCTTTGCCTTTGTAACTTAGCAAAGAATGGCGTGGGGAAACAAGTGGAACAAAATGCAAAACAAATGTGTAAGTTATAATGGATTTCAGAACAAGGATCTTGTTCGCTAGCCCTACCTTGTAATAATGCTAAGTGTAGTCAAAACCTCAGCTTTCTCATTGAAGCTACCCTTGAGATTCACACAACAACTTGAGTAAGAAATCTTTTATCAGTGCTATAATCCATGACTCCAAAGAAAATACAGAACATGTGGCTAGCAATGTTAAACTGTGAACAACAATGAAGACATGCACTATGCATAACACCTAGTTGACAAGGTTAAAAAACCAAATCAACAAACAGATCCCAAAACATGATGGTGAAAGAATACAAAAACTCGAAATCTAAGCAGACAACTAAAGGATTAGCGTCAAGGAAATTAAATCTCTTATTACTGACAAGTTGACGATCCAAACTAAGAGTTTCCAAGGAAATTAAATCTCTTACTATTAACAAGTCGACAATCCAAACCGAGAGTTTCCAAATAAAATCAATTATGAGTTGCAAAATGAAATTCCAAATTGACAAACAAAAAAACAACAGAGATCAAATTGTGGAACAGAAGAAGAAGAAATGACCGATCTCCTAAAAAGGATGAAGAACAAAAAAAAGGTTTCGGATTTAGCAACCAACAAAACATTCACTAAAATGGTAAGCAAAGATGATTTGGATAGATGGCGAAAAAGAGAAAGAAAAACTTGTGCCCTCTTCTTCCTTGTCACAAAGAGATTGTGCAACAAGTCAGAGATGCCAATGATCATTCGATCAATCATTCAATCCCTCCCTCTTCTCAAGCTTCTTTTCCTCTTCTTCTCTCGCCATTTGCGAAAGCACCAAAAAAATTCATAAAAATAGGTAGGAAAAAAAAATTAAAAAAAATTTCCAAAGGTTCAAAACAAAAAAGAAAGGCCAGATTACCACAAAGAAAACAAGCACCTGCACAAGAAGGAAAGCCAAGAAGAGCGATGGTCGTGTGTTGAGGAAAATAAACATAACCACAAGAGAGAGAAAAGCAAAAGACGATGTAACAACACAAGTGGAGTTAAAGACTGGCCAAGCTTGCATGGAAGAATCTTACAACCCACAAATCTCCAATCCCCAAGATGGACATCTCGGATTTTCCAAGATCCCCAAACTACTAACGCCCATTTTTTATTGTCACACGCTTGGCAACCAATGGGAGTGTAGATATCCTCTAGATAGACCACTAAGCAATATGTACTTTTCTTTTTATTTTTCTTTTTGCCTTTTCTATGTTAGTGTGTCGAATAATGTTGGTGTGTGAAAACTCAAAAGTGATGACGACAACAGTACAAAACAAAGCACTGGCCAATTGGGACAAGGCCGGTAGGTATGTAAAACAAGGTGGTACCTACTATGTGAATGGTGGTGGGGAAAGAAAGGTAGTAATAATAATAGGTGGAATAAGTTTTGGTGAGGGATGTCTACACTTTTGCTTCTCTCTCATTAGCTAGTTGTAGAAGTAAACAACATGTAAATAATCCTTTGGCACGTATATGTTATTTAATAGTAGGTACCAACCTTGGGTAAACCAACAACCCATGTTGGTAACCATGGCAAAAATCTCTAAATTCATTTAAATTATCTATAAAATATTACAAATATCCCATGCTTTGATTAAATCTAAGGGTTTCTGGGTTCAAATCTAACATTTTTTTAGCTTAATATGGCCACTAGTAAGAGGCCTCAATCAAAAAGTCGCCATACCAATGTGGGTGCTGGTTCAGCTGGGCTATAAGTAGGTACCTACATTATTTACATAAAAAATATTCCCCATCAAAACCAAACTTGTTCAAGTAGGGTAAACCCAAGGCCACAAACTTCACCATAATAAAAGGGCCTGCACAAGGCCTTACACAGTCATATATTCCCCATATAACATGTGGCTTGGTGCTTTACCCTACATAGGTTTATAAGCATTGTTGGACTATAAACCTTTAATGCTACACTATCCTTTCTAAAGATGATGTGTTCCTTTTGTTGGGCAGAAAAATTTGCAATACAATATGATATTTTTTTGAATTATAGTGTGACATTCAATTTCATAGGTTGTTGTATACCAAGTCAAGATGTGAAAAAATTGCAATGCTATGATGGAGGCTTTGAGATGTTGCATAATGAATGTTCAAATGACAAGACCATTAGCAATGGGTTGTTGTATACCAAGTCAAGATGTGCAAGAACCATAATGCTATGATGGAGGCTTTGAGATTGTGCATATTAAATGCTCAAATGACAAGAACATTAGCAAAGTGTCATGTGCAAATGCATTGGTGTCAACAAACTTTGAATATATTGTTTGTTGGCAAATATATAATTTTTGGTAAAAAGAAACATGGTGTGAAGCTATGTATGTGGATGCACATGGGAGATGTTTTGGAATCGCTGCACATTCACGCAACAATGTGGAAAACATTGTCACACATGTTAACATGCATGATAATTTCTCTCTTATGTTGTAGACACATTCATGATTCTAGATCCTTATGTGCATTCACAGATTGTTGTATCACATTTCCTTGTGTTATTTCTATTAACTCTCATGACTAAGTGTTTTTGATATGAATTATAAGATTTGCGTGCAAAAGTGTGGCTCACACTTGCTTGTTGCCTCAGGTTCACATGTTGCCGACAACACGTATTCCCTATATGATGACAGATAGGAAGGCTCGTGACAAGCAATCATTCAAGAGACAATGATGACCACATGATAATACAAACACATGAGTTGCTACGAATGAAAATCACCAACCTTGGACGCTTTTTAATGGATATTGTGGGTGTTTTACCATTATTATGAACTTAAAACTCTAGTAAAATCTTCTACACTAATGCAGTTCCCCTCTCAAGCTTGCTGGAGACTTTAATGTTTCTTGACTTTTATAGCCACTAATGCATAAAGAAATGGAGATAGGTAAAGGTCCAATTCTAACAACAAAAATATGTTCCACCACAACACACCTTTTCTAAACCGTAATTCCCACTAAAATTTCCTCTCCTAAATGATAAACAATAAACTTTGAAATGTGTTTCCATAGGCAAATATTTAATACGAAGCCTACTATGAGGCTCATGACAACCCACAAACACCTTCCACCTACACATACACATTATCATTCATGTGAAAAACAACTATAGAGGTCTACTATCAAATTTTCAAGCTTGTTATGGTTATGGTATAGTCATAGATCCTCTTTGATAGAAATTGTATGTTGCTAGTAGTTGGCTAGTTGATCACAAGCATAAGAAAGCACCACCCCCTTACAAGTACTTCATGTAAGCAAATTTGATTTTTTTTTCCCTAACTTGAAAACCTTAGCTTCAAACTGAATAAAATGTTGAGTCAAAGTTTCAGCTATTCAAGTAAATGCATTTCCTTTTGTCTTCCCATACTTGCCATTTAGAGCCCCATTCCCAAAATCTTTGGGTTCAAAACTCAACATTCTTGAAATATAGGAGTTATGAAAAAATCTTATCGATGGTTTGATTGGGAGGCTTGCCATTGGAATCTGTTGGTGATATCAATAAGCCTATGTTTGTGCCTAATCTAGTTACTTCCCCATCCTCATTGGTTACATCTATAATGAAGTCCTTCACCATTTCTACCATTATCTTTGTAATTGACATTGTTGTTTATTCTTTCAGAAACTACAGCAAATAAACATAATACCACTTGGATTATGGGACATGAGATGTGCAATATGGACACTATATAGACATAAATTTTTTCACAATATGCATCTTCACCTTCATGAACTTATGTCGAGCATTTCGAATTCTAGCAAACTACAATCATTGATGTAGCAGTTAAAAGATTTTTTTTGTCAGAAACCCCTTGCACAGCTCAAGCTTGAAAACTCTTGAATGATGATTGAAAACCCAAAGATACAAAATAATATTTTGAATAGGCATGTCATGAACTACATACAAGCCCTTATCATCTTGCATTGTCAAAATTTAAGCTTGGATAACATAATCAAATCCTATAAATGTCTAGAACCCATGTGATTACAATTATCAGGTCAGAAAGAAACCCATGTGAGAAGTTTTGGACCTCACATCATAGGTCACTATCTCCACAAACTTCTACATTTGCAAGGATGTGTGTTGGTGAAACCAAGTTCCCATTCACCTGCATGAGTCCTTGGTATTATGTTCACATGTGGAAGTAACAATCTATGACTAATGCCTGACTTGAGACACTTCCTCAACATCCAAACATAACAAAGAGAAGTGGTTGATTGTTTACATTGATTTTAACTACCACCATCTTATTTCACACATCTGTGTGTATTTGCTATGCATTATCAATGATTGTTGCCCCCCCTTTGGTAGGTTCTTCACTTGAAAAAGGATAAATAATCATTAAATGTAGGTGCATTAGAAAGCCACATGCATATAACCATCTTAGCCCACATCAAGGCCTAATACATTTAGGTTTGTGACATCCATCTAGCCAGCAGAAACACCCTGCAAAAAGATGATAAAACAGTACTGAACTCCCTTTTTCATGTGAAGACAAAGACCTAGCTACCCAAAAGATCATCAATGATTGTATCAATGAATTCATGAGATGTCATATTTCCAACAAATTTTTCTTGCCATTCCTGGATGGAGTTGAGTTGAATTACTTGCAATATACCATTCGTTCAAAGCTGATGGTGATTGAGACAATGAAATAAATGCCATCCAAAATTCAACCGAACAAAAGTTTCAATTTCTCTTGTTATTCGGGAACATATCAATCAATCTCATGGTCTCTTGGCTGAAGAATATAATGTTAATGGATGCATTGAGTAACAGGCTAGAAAAGGCTGGTGCACATACCCTTCTAGAAACTTCAACATCATTCAAATAGTTTTTCTGACCTTAAAATTGAGGTGGCTTATATCCTATTAGACTGCCAATTATAGTGCCAATGGCTCCTATGAGTCCAAAGGGTCCTATTGCATCATATTCTTATTCAATCAAACACTTTCCATTATGGTGAATTACAACTCCCCACTCTGCAAGCTTATCCATTTTATTTGTCATCCATTTTATCTATCCACATCTATGAAGTGCATTTTGATTAACCTCATGCAAAGAGTTTATACACCAACTATAGTCTCCATTTTCAAAACCAAAAAATGAAATGACTCAGGTTGTTAAGATGTTGTACTTGGAAGATTATACATTTTGTTTCTTGCATTTTCTTGAAGATGTTAGTTCAACAAATTCAAGATTCACATACACACTATGTTAAAGCTCACATACATTTTCTCTTGCTATTGAGGCAAAACTTAAAAGTTGTTTCCTTAGTTGGGTGGTTTGCAAATGAAACAATAGGGAATAGAATTGAGCCCAAACCACAAAGATGTGTAAATTGAAAGGGTGTATATGCGCAAGGTAAAGCCCCAAGGTGGAGGCATTCCCACAATAAAGGGCCTAGGGTGAGGCGATAGTTGAATATGGCCTTACACCTCATCTTAGGCACCTTATTTTGGGAATGCTTCACCCTGGAGCTTATCCAAATACACTAGGAATTTGCTCCAAGTGCTTTCCAGTGTTATTCCATACCAAATTGGTTAAACATTTATCAAAACAATCTTACCCAGCTAAAGTTTAGTGGAATGGATCTATGGGTAGTGAAAAAGGGTTAAAAAGATGTGTAAATATTCCAAAATTTGTCTTCTCTTTTTGTCACATATGAAATTCTACATCATGTTGTTGGATATGCATGACAAATTATCAATACCACCCCATCAAACCCAACTTTTCCCTTCTGCTTATTAGTTGACCTTAGCTTTGTCCATATCAAAACCATCTTAGGGTGGGATATTACAACCTATCAACAAGCACTCAAGTAAACCAAAGCATTCATGTTTACTAATTGAACATCTTTTCAACCTTGGGTTGAAAAATGTGAATTAGCAAACTCAACTAAACTCCTCAGTAAATTCCAATGACAAACAACAGACAATCAATGTTTCTTTGGGAGCAAGCAAACAAGGTTTCTTGCCAATTGTGGTGCAACCTTGCATTTCACATTATGAAACACCCCATTAATAACCAACACACCTTGAGCCCAAAGGAGCTCTGCAGTTCACTCAAGCTAAAATTTCCCTATGTGATCATATGACTTTTTCAACTTTTGAGGTGGACACACATTAAACAAATTAGGGTCTAACTTCGTATTAAGTAAGTCACTCAAGATGAACACATTTTCAGAGGAGGTAATTAGAGAGTCAACATGGATGCTACCACTTGAGCTAAGTTACATAAATGATGGAAACAACATGATTATTATATCAAAGGGTGTGATAGTTTGAAGATTTAAAACTAAAGTAACAAAAGCACAAGAAGGCCCACCAACATTATGAAAAAAAAGGGTGTTTTGCAATAGGCCTTGCAATTCAATTTTTGAGTTGCAAAGGACATTTGCAATTCATTGTATATATGGTGCAACTCATTATAACTCAATCAAAACAATTCATTTTAAACTATTATGCAACTCCATTATAATTATACCCATGATGTCATGTTGACATCATTGATTATCATCCATTTATTAAAATTTGACATGTGGCATTATGAAGATTTTTGGACAAAAATAATTTTCTTTTCAAAATATTAACCTCCATCATTCATTATGATTGTTAATGATGGCTTGAAATTATGAACATGGCACAATAAAAAATTATCACATGGCATATTAATTATATTTTGGAATAAATAAATAACTATAAATATTTATTTCAATAACTAGGTAGGTCGTACATAACAATAGGTAGGTAGGTTGGTAGGTTTTTAGGCCTACATACTTATGTATTTACCTAGGACCTACTTACCAACTCATTTACATAGGTAGGTAAATAGGTAGGAAAACACAAAATTAAGTGAATTAAAAAATAACCATGAATGTTTTAAAAATTTATGTTTTGCTTTAGGATTATGTTTTTTTGAGTTCATTCCAAAATGGCACTTGTATTTTAATATGAAAATATGAGAAGACAAGCTTTCTTTATATAGTTTGTAACATGGGATTCGAAAACAAAACATGTGGATTAAATATTTTAATTGGTTATTAGTTGCAAATTCAATTGCAATTGAATTGTAATTATAACATTTAAACGTTTAATGCAGGCCAGATCCAAGGGGAGGGCTCCATTACTTCCGATGTCCCAACAAAACTTGAACCATTCCTATTGGTGCTTTTGGGGCATTAAAAATCATTAAAAAATAATAGAATTGAAAAAGTTATGGCCCCCCAAAATAGAGGGGATAAAAAACTCCAAAAACAAACCACTAAATGCTACAAAAGCCAATTCCCAAACACCTAAAAAAATCCTTGTATGTTATTCTATTGCTATTAAAATTCAAAAACGATTTGTAGAACTTTAGGTGGTGTTTTTATAATACTTTAAATTGTTTAAACTGAATAGGAAATAAAAAAGTTATGAAGCTTGAAAATAAGAAGGGTTCAAAAAGAAAAACAAAAAAAAGTTTTATAAGTTGGAAAATTTATTTATCTTCTTGTTATTTTTTCATTATTTCTTTTATTTTACATTTCAAAGATGATTTCTAAAGCTTGAAATAGTGTTCCCATAACATTTTAAATCACTCAAAATGAAACACATATGATGAAAATATAAGTAACTAATGAATATGTATTTTTATTAAGTTATAAGTAATTATTATAATCATAACATAGTTGAATAATAGTATTGTAATAGTGGCCCAATAAGGGTTATACTAATTGTATCAATGGGAATCATAATCGAAAATTAGTTACAAATGTATTACATAATGTATGATGAAAAAATGTGAACACGTGCCATGATCACATGTATGTACATTGTACTTAATTACAACATAGTTATTGCTTTAGTGGTAGATTAAAAACAATTTTAAAAATAGATACATGCAACTATAATGCAACCTTTAAAAAACTCAAACATGGTTGATTACATATGTATATACAATGTGTATAAATTATTGTATAGAAGATTCATTCTCATTTCACTTATAACTATAATATAAGTGAATGATTTTCTAATGTGGCAATTTATTTATTAATACATCGTATTTTTAGAAGGATAGTTGCACAACAGTTGTAACACCCAAAAGATAGTTACATAATAATTATATGAAGTTTTTTTTTAGTTTTAGTTACAAGGTAACGTGGTTTTGATAGACACAATTTCTCATAATGCAATTCCAATATAGTAAGAGATGGCAAAGGTGATAACATCAACTACAACTGAAGAAGGCGATGCAACATTCGATAGTGTATGAAATCATAACCCATTAAAATTTGAATGTGAAAATTTTGACAAACCATCACCATCAAAAGGCAAGGGCAATGAATCACATACCAGCCAAAGTGGTTACACATTCCCAACATTTCTATTACTTGCAAAGTACCACAACAATGTGGGTTTGCACTTTACTTCTGTCCTTGTTACAAATTCTGTAAACTTAAGCTTCATGATTTGTTTAGTGCATGCACATAGTGCACAAACAACATGCACAATAAGAAGCAAGTGAAAAGTTGAGGTCTGTAACTATTAGGATAGAAAAAATGAATGTCAAACCCTAAATTGAATCTCTTGATGAAGTGCATAGTGCATACATAACACGCACAACAACAAGGAACTTGGAAGCTTAAAAAGTTTGTTTATAATTACTAGGACAAACAAAAAGTGAACAACAAACCCTAAATCAAATCTCTTCAAGTGCATAGCACACATCAAGAAAATGTAGAAGAAATTGCTGGAATTAAACTGGAAATGAAACATTTTTTGCTTCTTTTAAATGAAAAATAATCTTTCTAACTAGAATAGATAATTGCGATCTTGCTTGGGGACTCCCCTCTTCATTTCACGTTAGCATTCATTCACAACGTAACCAATTTTGAACACACTCAATGGCATTGCAATGTGCAAAATGAAAACCTTGACTAGTTGCTTGTAAATGTTCATCCTAAAAATCTAAACCTCAAAATCTAACCTAAAATCTATTCCTTAATAATAATACTAGGCTCCAGCATAATGTAGAAAGCAACAATGAAGCGACACATTCTATGTGAGGTGACAAGGAGGTGATGAGTTTTCCTCACAAACATAAAACTATGGCGATGAGCAATCAAATTTTTGACGAACTAGATGGCAACACTAAACCCTATTTGACAAATGAAATGAGTTGGCTACATTCTACAACAAGGATGGGACACCACAATGATATCTTACGACGTGATGTGACATGCTAGTGATATCCTATAATAATGATGGGAGAACATTGCGATGGCTAGCAATGGTTAATTGACACATCACAATGAAACCGTTCACCACACATAAAGCAACATGGCTCCAATGCCATATGCATTTTCAGTTTTCTAGCTACTCATGATTTTATATATATATATATTTTTACATATGCATGTCAAAAATTTATAGTTTTTTTTGGCAAATTTTCACCAAAATAAAAAGGGCCAGCATGTAGTTACCTAGTAATCACCAAGTGCCTTATTAAGGTACCTACCTACACACCATAATAACTATCTAAAGACTTGGCTAGATTTTGGTAGTGTAATCAAAGGGCACATTACATTCATAATCTTTCCTTTGCAAAAGCTTGGAATTTTTGTTAATGTAATGCTCCTATGGGCATTTCATTTAAAAAAATACCTACCCTCCTTTTTTTTCCTTGTGGACACCCAAGGGGTATTCCTGCCAATATTATGAGAAAAAATAAAAATCCACCCATCTTTACACTTAGTGAATTTCACAATTTTAGGCTTTACACTACACTTACTTTGCTTTATTTTATTTTTTCTGTGATGTAACTAAAATGAAAATCATTGATTAGATGATTTAGCTAGATTTGGAGATTAAAAAAGATAAAAGTAATTTTATAAATAATCCTTCTAATTATTTTTCCAAGTTATTGGAACTTTGGATAGAACCTACCATTTTTTAATAATATTTTTTCCTCAAAATTTTCCGACTATAAAACCCAAAAAAACCTAAATTTACATCATTTTGAAAAAAAATCTCTATTTGGTGGAAAAAAAGGTTGCCAATCCCAAGGGGCCATGATTATATAGTAACCATAATTCCAAATTCTAGATTAGAGTTCACAAGTACGCCCACACTACTAGAAACCAAGAGATGTCCTTAGAGCTTGGAACAAGCTTGTATTGAATTTTGTAGCTTATGGGCAAAAGAAAAAGAAAAGGGCAAATGCAAAATTAATCTAGTTGAGCATTTAGTTCCAATGCACAAAAAACTTTCATAACACTTGTAAAAGAATAACATTCCCAAAAAAAGGAAAAACTTCTCAACTACCCATTTGTGTATTCCAAAAAACTTATGAAAGAAACCTATGTCATGGATTTGGCAATGCTCACACCAATCCATTGGCTTCTTCCAAGGACATCCATTTCATCACCATATGACTAGGGTAGACCAGCCAGTGACTGAACACCTAAGCAATCAAGATAGACCAAATCCTAGGGGAGGGCTCTGTTGTTTCAAGTGTCCAAACAAAACTTGAACCCCTCCTTGACACATTTGACACAATAACAATCATTGAAAACAGATTAAAAATGAAAAAGTTACAACCCCTTAACATAAAGGGGTTCAAGAACTCAAAAAAAAAAAACACCAAAAACTACACAAGCCAGTTCCCAAACACCCAAAGAATTTTATTCTTGTATGTTTCTTTGTTGTTATTAGAGTTCAAAGATGATTTGTAAAATTTCAGGTGGCACTCATAGCACTTTAAATCGTTTAAATTGAATAAGAAATAAAAAAGTTATGAGGTTTGAAAGTAAAAGGGGTCCAAAGAGAAGAAAAAAGGAAAAAAACACATTTTGTAAGTTGGAAAGCTTATTTTTCTTCTTGTTAGTTTTTCATTACTCCTCTTCCTTTGCACTTCAAAGATGAGTTCTAGAGCTTGAGGTAGTGCTCCCATAACATTTAAATCACTCAAAGTGAAGCACATAAATGAAGATATAAATAAGTGTTTGATCATAGGAAGGCAATTGGTGGTGGGCTGGTCTACCCTAACCCTTTTGCATTTGTATGCATCCAAGCTCATAGCTTATCAACCCTTCATTAACCTCATAATATCATAATAACCTCATCAATGGGCGTTCCATTGTGTGAAACATTCCAGGACAGGGTAGGTCAGTATGGCAAGCAATTACAAAAGGTAATTTCCCACCGTACTGGCCTGCTTCAGTTATTATGCCAGTTAATGCCCTGAAGTAGAGCATTACACCAACACGTAATTTCCCACTGTACCAGCATGAGGCCGTGCCTTACTGGCCTGCCTTGCTTATTACACCAGGTAATGACCTGTCAGCATAGCATTACACCCCGGACTGAGGGCGAACAGAGTGTAAGACCTAATGCCAGGGCATTACCCTACACAAAGAGATGCATTGTACCATGCACAATACCACCATCAACCACCCACCACCCCTGCATGATCCCAATTACCTCCTCAACAGGACTGTTATCTTCCATGTATCCATTTGGTCCTCTTTAGCATACTTGGCACACTAATACTACCTGTCCATGTGACTCAGTAACTCATCCCTCTCTTCTACCCCCTCTCTCTTTCACTTTGTATACCAAAATGTCTAAATTGTACTGGAGAGGTTTTACCACATGTGCATCATTACCAATGAAGCTAAACATGGTTTTTGCCAGCATATCTAACATTGAAACAATAAGGGAAACAGAAGCTGTACATACTTGGTCGCTTGGTGATGAATTGCTGTATCTGGGGTGACACTTACAGAGTAGTAATAAGGCCTCAGCTCTTTTGTACTGAGGAGAGGTCCATGAGGAAGGCCCAGCTGCAAGCAGTCAGACCAGACATGGTGTGCAGTTTGTGTGGAGGCTATGGCACTACTACACACAAACTAACATCCTCTCAAGCCTCTAACAAGTGACCTGCACATAGCCACAGAATCACTAAGCAGTGCCAAGAGGAAAATCGGAGAAACAAACAACCACCCCCTCAGTTTTCTAGCAGGAAAATGAAAAGGCCAGGTTGTAGTGTTCTATTATTGTGGAAATCTACACAGAGATGGCAATTCTCCACAAGAAAAGCAATGGCCACCAGTGTAAATGGATAGACACCTTTCTATGCAATAAACTACACCTAAGACATACAGAAGGCTCTTTCACAAGAAGCATGCCAACAAAGTGGAGGTATTGCACAGAGCAATGAAATGAAAGATTACCTCACAGAAGAAACAACTCTGTTGAATTGTAAAGGGCCAAGTCTCTTCTTTCCTCCAACTGCAAAGTGAATATGTATTACCAAAATCACATGCAGAGTAAAAATAATATGCTCTAATCTCACTTCGTACAACACAGACTGTGGGCTGCAAATGTAAATAAACTAGAAATCTACATCTTCATCAGTGCTGGATTAACAACTAGTTACATTGTGAGAGAAGAGTAGTGGGATTTCTATGGGTTGAAACTAAATCAGTACTACATGACTCAACAAGCGTTTTCACTTCCCAAATTTCACTTGGGCATCCTACCTGTGTCCTTCAAAAATCTGTCCTATTTCTCTTTCTTTGAGGTCAATCCTCTACTTGACTCCTTCCCACATGTTTGTGTTTCAATTTTGTAAGAAAGTAATAGAAAAACAAAAGCAATCATGTAACACTCAGATAACGTGAGATTCTAATGGTGATTTGTTTCAATCTTTGTTCGTTGAGTCAACAATGCAAGTCAATCTTGCTTCATTGACACTGCACATGCATGTGCATCTTTGACAGCAGCAGCTGCCTCAGGTGTCAATTGACTGTCTGATCTCCTCCACTTATCATGGTTCAGTAGCAAGGTAAGAAGAGCCTCGCACATCTTGGGTGCATCAAGCTCAAAAGGGTCCTTGCGGTTCACAACTGATTGTTGTGAGAACACCATCCATCCATGATCCAACTTCTTTTCCGGTCGGACAACTATGGAACCTGGGATTTCAGCATCTTTCCTTGTCACAAGGCCATCACTCTTCTCTCCATATCTGAGTTCCAAGTGAAGAGCACACACTGCCATGGCTGCAGCCAGAGGAATGGCTACTGGCACTCTTGCACCTCCAACATCAGAAGATCTTCCAAGATCTGCATTGCTTCCAGGCAACCATGGAAGCTCTGCATGTGCTATGTGGGACATTGTGGAGATCCATCCCGGGGAGCGACTTGCTTCTGTATGAAAGGATAGTGTGGGAAGATCATGAGGAAAGGTGTATTTTGCTAAGAATTTGCGCCGTTTGTCATATGTCAAATCTTCTAGAGCTTGCATATCGCCCTGCAGCAAGGAACCAAATAATTGCACATAATTCAGTTGTCCAATACATACTTCTGAGCATCAGCAGAGGATGCTTGACTTGACTCATAAAGGATTGCAAAGAAGAGACACACCAAGCACTGGAACCAGCAAAAGCCAGCTGCAAAAAACAAGGCCTGGCTCCACCAGGCTTGGACTACCTTGATAAGCTTGCAAATAAGAACCTCCATGAGACGTCGAGTCCCAGTGTCAGCAATCTGACCCTCTCGTAAAATGTCTGCAGCAATTGGACTCCCACCATAGGGGCATTGCAGCACTGCTAACCCAACTACTTTGTCCTTCAAGTCCTCCCAAAACATGGAGCATGCTGCTGCTGCATCCAGCCCTCCTTTTGAATGCCCTAACAACACCACTTTTTTCTGTGCACCCCAGTAGAGCTCCTCAATATACCTTTTCAGCTCCCTCGCATTGATTTCAACAGCAGCCTGTATCATTCTCACAACAAACTCAGTACATTCAAAGGCACCAAGACACAGAGACCAGAAATTAGAGATGAGATTGACTGACTAGAACAAGCAATTCAGCAGATTGAAGTAGCTACACCATTTCCATGGGCTTCAGGGTTGATACTGATATGACTAAAGAGTGTGAAGTAAGAGAGGAGTCAAGCAAAGAAAACCAAAAGACAATTGTATTCCTTGCCTCACTGTGAATTTTGGCAATGTGGCAGGACAATCCCAGTTTTGAGAAGTATTTCTTGGTGTCCACAAAATATAATGGCCCATGATTGCTGAAGAGACCTGCAAATCTTCACACAGTCGATCTAAGTCCCCATAAAACATTCCTAACCCAAAAGGAGCAAGATCCAAACCAATGAAATTAAGCCCATGACACATTGGGAAGCTTAGGGTGTCATGCAATCATGCATTTCACCTTTCATTGTGTGCCCCTAAAGCTCTTTAAAACTGGGCTTGCACACTACCTGACAGTGCCATCCTTAAATCAAGACTCACCAGGAATAAGAAGGTAGGTAAGATTGTTGGGAAGCAGATGTACACCATGGCTGTAACAGAACGAGAAATAAGTAAAATTATGTAAACACACAACAGGATCAAAAACCTAAATGTATATGAAAAAGCTAAGTTCCTCCTCCAATTACAACTGAAACAGCAGGTTGAAACACAGACTGTAATCCATGAAATCTATGACTCAGAAGCTCACAGTTTTGCACTCTCCAGTCCACAATTTTGGGCAGGCTGATGGGGGAGTGTAACAACAAGATTCATCATGCGAACAAGAGCTATTGTGCTGCTCATTAGAAAACAATGGAAAGACAAATGGCAGACCAAATAGGAGAGGGATGAGCAAAATGAGACTATACCGACCTAATTGTGTCAAGGGCTTGAAGAAAATCTGGGGTGCAATCCTCTACTGGTGAAGAATCTGGGAGTCTTTGCAGCCAGCCTATGTCATCTGCAGACCCCCTCAATGTTGTTTGTACTCGAGATACAAAGCTGGAAGCAAAGAATGAACCATTGCCACTTTTGTATCAGATACATACTCAGGGAATAGATTTCAGCAATGAACTCTTCAGATAAGATGGGCAGGAACAGCCAAAAACAAAAAAAATATGAATATCCTTCATAGCCAGAGAAATTAACCTGTTCCACACAGCAGGAGTACTCAAAACATGCTGTCCCATTGCCATCACAGTTGAGCCAGTTGTTGCAAAGATTGCAGCAGGCCATTCAATCCCCAAGTTACTTAGCAGGCTGCTACTCTCGGCAGCACCGCTGCTACTGGCTTCTGACAAGGGAACGACAGCACTGGATGAAGTACTTGTTTCAATGCTTGCTATTCTGGAACTTGGCTCTGATGGACTCCTTAATGCATCGCGAGCAGCAGATTCTCCTGCATGAATACATAAAGAACTTTTTTGTCATTGCCAAGCAAATGATTCACCAGTACACACGTACATACACACATACATATTCAGCGATATTATAGCTGAGTAGCAAAAGCTAAAGGCTGTTGGTCTGAAAACTTAAAACTCCTGGTGCAACGGATTTAAGCGCAAATTGATTGCTCCACAAACAGAAGGTTTCCTAGGAGCTGATTGAGCACAGATGTACTCACCAACAAGATTTGCAAGGTGACGACTTAGGTTAGAGGCAGACTGCGCAAAGCATTGTGTGACCTCATCGAATACAGGAAGTGGTGGCAAACACCAGGCATCCAAGCCTCCTCCTCCTCCTCCTCCTCCTTGCCTTGACCGACGGCGTGGAGACAACTGCAGCAGCCGGAATCTCTATAAAATGGTTCAGAATTCACGAAGATCCATCATCATCAGTCCATGTCCCATTTCATCACACACACACACACACACACACACATCAAAAGCCTTCTGAATTTTACCACAAACGGAAATTACCAATCATAAAACAAGAACAAGAAGAAAAAGACTGCCACAAAAAAAGCGCCGCATGGAGCCGAGGAGTGAGACACAAGTTGGAAGACACGAGAAAACCATGGAGGTAGGGTTTGGTGGCCAAGAGTTTCTCCATACCTCTGAACGAACAATTGGTCCAGCAACTCCATTACCAAAATCTGGATCCAGGAGAAGCCCAGACTCATCATCAATTGGCAGCGCATCAGATCTCAAATTCTCCATATCGACCTCAAGTCTCAATCTCCATCAAATTCCACAGCTTCCACAATCCAAGAAAGCAGTCTTCCCCCATTTTCAAGACTCCTGCTGCACACGCAACACAATTAGGGTTGTTGCGGGAACACTCTCCAATTGTTCTTGTTGTTGTTGTTGGGCGGTTATCAGAAAAGATTGGACCAAACCAAAGGTTCTTTTAAAACCAACCAAACAACATTTTTTTTAAGGATCAAGAACAAGCCAAGTCTAGGGCTACATGACCTACTTGAAATAGGACCAATCTTCCCAAAACACTCACATTTAAGGTCCTCACCCAATGGAAAGAACATGTAGAGTTCTTCTTTTATAAACAAACTAATTGTGATTTATTTGAAAGGAGATGAAGATAAATGTAAAGTGTCACCTTTTGTTGAAACAAAAAAATTTATTGATGGTAAGGTGTTTTTCACATGCATTAAAAAAAATTCTACTAGTTTTTATCAAAATCTACAAATGCCTAAACTTAATCAAGTAGGTTGATAGGTACTAGGCCTAGTAGGATATATAAAATTTATGTTCACGTGTCAAAAAATTTATTAAATGCAAGATGGACGATCTAAATTAATTTGATTTATCAACAATATTTAATTTTTAAAATAGTTGATCATTGCCACATATCACCAGTCTCCTTAATTCAAGTGTCAAAATATCTTTCATTCTTAAATTGGATAATTCATATTATTTTTATTTTAATATTGAAATATAAAATTGATGATTTCATGAAATGTCACCGGATGAAGTTCGTCCACCTTATTGCTCGAGTTGAAAATGATTTTCAACTATAATAATAATCAATGTCATTAACAACTAAAATGGTTTGAAGTGAAAATCGATGTGGTGTTGACACATGACTAACAATTTTAATTGAAATGTCATTTTGAACTTGTACTTATCGACTACAATATTTGATTATTAATAGATTTCAGTTGCAAATAAAAATCTTCCAATTACATTTATTGTTCTCAACTAAAAATTATAGTTAAAAATGAATTGGAAATGTAGTTAGAAAAATGGGGTTTTCTACTATTGAAACATTTACCAAAAAAATGTTTTCATGTTGAAATGACGACTTAAACTCTATTTTGATAAACCCATTGGAAACTTATTCAAATGCACTTTTTAAATACATTGTTCAGTCATTAAGAACTACCAATAGTTGAAAATATTTCTATAATTTAAAAAATCCAATAGCTAAAAATGTTCCAATGATTAAAAAATAACAAAAACTAAAAATGTTCCAACGGTTCCAAAAATATTAATAACTAAAAATGTTCCAATGGTTTAAAAATTATTAATAACTGAAAAATGTTCCAATGGTTAAAGAAATATTAATAACTGAAAAATGTTCCAATGGTTAAAAGAAATACCAATACTTGAAAATGTTCTAATGGTTCAAAAAATACTAATACCTTAAAATGTTTCAATGGTTGAAGAACCACCAATAGTCAAAAATGTTTCAATGGGTGAAAAAATACCAATAGCCAAAAATGTTTCAATGGTTGAAAACATACCAAACTGAAAATGTCCCAATCATTGATAAATTATCAATAGCTAAAAAAATTTCAATGGTTGAAGAAATATCAATAGTTAAAAACATTTTGATGGTTGAAAAAATATCAATAACTGAAAATGTTCTAATAGTTGAAGAAATACCAATAATTTAAAACATTCCATTTTTTTAATCACAATTTATTTATTGTGAAAAGTATTCAAATAGTAAAAACCCACAAGTTTGTATCCCAAAAACAAAAATTCTATCACCACATAATGAATATAATTTTTTTAAAATTAATGATATTAAACATCATATTAAATCAAGTGAAGATATATATCAATCAAAATATGTTACTACATATGTTGAACAAATTCAAGATGTTCCAATAACACCATGTTTTTATTGTGAAAGATTATGTTTCTTCAAATGATTTTAAATTGTTATGTAAACAAATTAATAAACAAAATTTACACATGATTTTTAAAAATTGAAATGACAAGTGATAAAATAAAAACATATACATGTTTAAGTTGTCTAAATAACATCACAAAAGGAAAAAAAACCTTGCATCAAGAAATGATATATAAGAAATAAAATTATATCATATGTAACAAAATTAAAATCTTTAAAATAATGTTTTATTTCTCCATGACTAATTTTTGCTCAAATATATGAATTTCATGGTTATGGTCAATACAAAATGAAAGGTGTTATTATTAGTGTCCCAAAAAATATTAATCAAACACAACTAATGGTACCACATTTGGCATATGATGAATCAATAGTAGGTATATTTTTAAAACAATGACTTGAATTTATATATATATCCTAATTTAGTCATATTGTCACTAAAAGATTAAAATTTAACACCATTATATACAATTTTAAATGTTATCATGCACCCCAATGGACTAGTTTGTTTGTTATGCATACAACCTTGTCCACTCAAATAGGTGGTGAATATATATCATCATTTCATAGCTATAATGTAAAAAATGAAAAACACATAAATTGTGCACCAACAAACTCCATGACACGTAACTTTTTAAATGAAATTGTTGTATATTTTATTGCCCCAAGCCAAAACTTTCATCCTTTACATTTGTTTAAATGTCAACATTCAAAAGAATTAAATTTTCCAACATTATTTTATGGTAATCCACGAAACCTAACTATTTTTTTTTAAAAATCATATCAACAAATAGCACAATGGAATTGCTTCACAAATCTAAAAATTGATCAACTAATATTGTTGACCTTTTTTTTAAAGTTGCAAAAGTTTTTATCCAAAAGGTTATAGGCTCTAGATGGGTACATATATGGAAAGGAAAACTAAATGGTACAAATCATCAAAAGCATTTGATTTTTGAAATATAAGGTAAATTAAATTTAAATAATATTTTCAAATCATACTTAAGGTATCGCAATTTAAAAGGCTTGTGTACTTCACTAGATTATTTAAAAGGCTTATGAAAGATTTTATTTGTTATGATAAAACAACTTATCCCTCCAACATTCTTTGTAGTTTTTACATTTACAAAAATATTATGGGATCCCCCCATAAAAGCCCCATACACCTTACATGCTAAAAAACAAAACCTTCCAAACAATATAAAATACATTTAATCTATCCATATAACAAATTGATAAACAATGATCCTATAGCATGTGCAAGATACTATGATAATAAAAGGTTTTGTTTATGCACAATATTCGACAAAGGCCCATATCTTTTTGGAAAAGCCTACAATTTTTTTTGTCATATAATTTCAAAATCATGGTGATAGCATGACCATAGCCTTTTATGGATTAAAGATAAACTCATATATGGAATTAATATAAGTGAAAAATTTGAAAAAATTGTGGATAAATACATTTCAGGTGATATTTTAATATTACCAATTACATTACAAAATGCACAACATCAACACATTCGAACATGTAAGAAAAAAATCATGTTATTTTTATATTCCATTATCCATTACCTCCCATAAATACAACAAAAATATTACATCCATTTGAATCAAAAGAAGACTCACCTTTTAACAAAAGTTACTTGAAACAACAAACAAATTTATTTATTTGGAATCTTTAAAAACCTTCAAAACAAATGAAAACATTATTTTAAAAAGTAAATAAAACTCTTACAACTTGACAAAGATACATACATATTGAAATTAAGGAACAAATTAATGAAACCACACATTTTTCTAAAACGAACACTGTCAAATATTAAGATTAATACATTTAGCAAGTGTGTAGCTCCTTTATGGTTTGCAAATATCCAATTTATTTTAAATTCATATGTAAGTACATCATATTGCACATCCTTTAAAAATCAACAAATCTATAACATCAAATTTACAATCTATAATACAAAATGCATTTTGAATAAAATTAATGTCAACATTACAATCCAAAATTACATAATGTTTTCATCAATGCCAACAAGCATTTGCCCAACTAACTACTTATTTAGTTTTTTCAATTCCTTTATATCATTCATTATAAACATTTAAATTTATCAATATTTTTTTGTATCAAGAATGTGCTTTTGTATTAAAACCACAATCCTTAATATTAAATCAAATAGAACATGATTCTATCAACATAATGTGTTCATCAATCATAAATAAATTAAAAAATAAATAATAAATTAAAAAATCTCATGAATTTTTATCATTAGTAAAATTTTCTTCCTATTAAAACAAAAATAACAAACTAAAAATCATTAGGTTTGTGAATTATATATATATATAAGTGGTCATAAAAACAATTTCTTTTACTTTCACCATTCAAAGATTACGAGGATTCACAATTAAACATGTTACATGGCATGATGTATATTGTTAAGTAAAAGAAAAACAATTCAAAATTAGATCCAAATTCAATCATATGATGCAACACATACATACAAATCAAAAGGATGATGTTCTCAATTTAAAATCAAAATCTTCACATTCACAAAACATATGGAATGATGATATTAATGGTGACTTGGTGACATGTGTCCTTTAATTTCCATAAAAAACACATGAAAAGTTGAAAAACATGATTTCATTGTTCAATCATGTAATACATTAGATCAAAAATTACAAAATTTTGGAAATGATCCTTTCATTACATCATCAAATTCTATGATAATATATGAATATGGATGTTGAATTTTTCTTAGACAACTAAATGAAGAAAAAATTAACATGTGATGATATCATGTAATAAAAAAACATATCTTAATATTCCAATACATCTATTTTTATAAGAGGTGCTAGAACCAGTAGAAAATAAAATAAAATAAATAGTTCAAGGATAATTATTATTATATATAAAGACCTATAGTAAAACTAAAAAGAACACTCTATTAATGGTGTCTACAAGTAAAATTGCATTTAATATCGATGGTTAAATAGTACTTTCAACTTTGAACACACCTATCCAACAAAGATTAGCAAACACATCGATTGTATGATTAGATTTTAAAAATAAACTCACATATCAATATGAACAAGTACAACTAATTGTTATAGATGAAATATCTCGTATGTGTTGGAATGTTTAATGTTATAAGTCATCAATTAAAGTACCAAAACATATTCAAAACCAAATTTTTGATGTTTTAAATGTCATCATGTCAAATGACCCGTATCAAACACCTCTTATAAAATATTATTGCATAACTATACACAATTATTAAATAAATTAAACAAATTCCATACATGCACATAAACTTTAAGAGACATTCAATATCTTAATTCAAATTATTATCGACAAGTGCCAAATGCACTAAATATACCACATTTATTTTATACAAATATCATAGTGCAAAAACATAATAAAATTGTATTTAACAAAACAATTGGCCCAACATTCAATTTTGAAGTTATAGACATTCACTACCATTCATGCCTAGCACATATAAACTTCTTGATGACCCAGCAAAACTTCAAGTTTGCATATTATAATTTATATGAAACAAAATATGTTAATTGAATTATATGTTGGAAATTATGCAACATTTGATGGCCTTGTTAATGGAGCCAATGGTATATTCAAAACATCAATATCATATCATAATAAAACCATAATTTGGATATCTTTCCCAAATCAAAAAATAGGAACGTTAGTTACTATTCACCTTTATACAAAAAATATTCAACTAAATTGGACACCAATTGCGCCAATTATCAAAGACATAAGAATTGACAAAAATCGATCTCATATTACAACAAGAATTCAATTAGCAACATTAAGAACCATTCATCAATCACATGGATTATTGCTAAACAAACTAACTTTTGATCCTACTAATGTTTAAAAACACAAACTATCATACACAACTATTTTCTAGATTCAAACAAAAGAAGGTTCGTATTTGTTAACTCCACTCCAACATCACAACATTCACATTTATTAACACATAGTTGAAATTCAATGAATATATAAGAAACATTTGCAAATTGAATACCTTTTGTTCTTCAATTGAAAAACTTTTATCATTCACATGTTATTATACAAACCTTCCATACAATTTTTTTATGACAACATTATCAAGATATAAATCGTGATCACAACCTACAAGTATCACACATTATGTATATTTTGGTAACAGAAATACAATCGTCAAATGAAAAATAAATATTCATAAATAAATATTTATACTTCAATTTATGGTGGCCATGGTTTGATAATGATGTATAGTATGCAAATGCTTTTACATTCTTATAACACAACAACATGTAATGGATCAAAATATATAATAGCTACATTTAACATAAAAATTCAAAGAGTAATTCATAACATATGTGTTTATAAAAGTCATTTTTTTTACTTCTACATTTTTCAACACACTATAAAACTTGGTTCAAAAATCTTCAAATGATTGTTCACTCATTATTTTAAAATATTTATTATCAACATTTTAAATGATAGTAATCATAAGAACAATAGACAACAATTAATAGACTTTGTGAATGGATTCAAATTAAAATCCCAATTCAAAAGTAAACACAACAAAAGTTGAATCTCAATTGGAGCACATTTGGACAAATACATCCGAAAATGAATGTAAATTGGGTGTATTAGAAACATATTAGCCATATTTTCACAAACTAATTTATATAACATTCAAACTATTAAACACACTTCCAATCTATTAACAATAAATAAATATCATCTCCATTCATATAATGCCACTTTAAAAATCAAATATACTTTATAAAAATAAAGCTTTTCATGGTAGAGCCACTTGTTATGTTATTGGTACTCTATGAAATATGAACTATAAATCATGTTAAAAATGTTAAATGGTTAATTATCAAGGGTTCCTATTCAAATCAAGGTTATTGCACCTTTGCAGTTGTTTAAGTTCATTAAATGGGTTGACCTTTAGTTAATTATGAACAATTTATTTGGTTAAATAACCACCAACAACTTCCACCCATTAATTATAAAGTGCTTGTTTGATACACATTTTCAAATCAAATGTAACACCAAGGTTTCACCAAATTGTTATATTTTTAATGGCTTATTTTATCATATGCACACATTTTCAACTAATGAAGCAAGAAAACATTAAATTGTACTTGCAAAAAAAAATTGTTGTGAAATGGATCGATAATCCTCATAGGTCACATGCGTGTCCATTAAAGTTGGGATTTAGCATAGATTTAGATTTTGTAATGATGACCAAAACTTTGAGATTTGGGTGTTATAAGAAACATAGAATATTTTCAACATGGTTGCATATCCAAGCATGAGGTTATTAAGGTGGAACCTTCTCAACTGATTAATTCAACACATGTGATGATGTGTATTAGTAACTAGTGACTCAACTTTTTAACTTTATTTTGTACTTTAATGCTTTAATGGTAGACATTCAATTGATTTTGCATATTTTTGCATCATTTTTCATGGTTCATTCATGTCATTTTGAACCCCACATTTAGTACATTATAAAATTTCCTATTAAACATGGGAAAATTATTGTGATATAAACCATTATCCCCATCTTCATCACCACATCCAAGGTTCAATTGAATAATCAACAAAATAAAGAAATAATTATTTATCATGTTCAACAAAGTAATGAGACCAATAAGATTAGTAACAAGGTTTTTGAGTTTTAAACTTCTTAAAAATTCAAATGTTTAATTTCCTAGATGACCATAAGTGAGTCATTAATAAAATCTTGAAAAGAAAAGAAAAATATGTTAGTATTATTCAGTCCTAATCCAAGAAATCAAGAAAAGTTTTATTTTTACATGTAAAAAAGACCATGTTTTATTGGCTTTATATCGTGCAAGATTGTAGAACCCCTATAATGCCACAATTATAAATGATTTAACATGTACCAAAAGGATTTTATAATAAATAACTCAAAAAAGAAGGTGAATTTTTTAATAAAAATTTCACACATGGGTACATGGTTTCAATAAAAGATTTGATTATAAAATCTACACAAAACATGGGGAAGCAGTTGTTGCAAGGAATTCCTTATAGGTTAAAACACATGTGATTCAAATACATTGGCAAGTCTCTCAATTTGATGATATAAAAATGGATCCTCAACAAGATTGTTTTATGGACTTGAATGAACAAGACTTTGGCAACTAAAAGGCCAAGTGAAAAAAAATGAATAAGGAATGCATTATTATAGCCTTGATTGCAAATGTTGACATGGTCATATGAAGTTGTTTCGTCTGATTATCAATAAATTACTTTGGCCCCATGCTCTCACACATAAAAATATTGCGTGTCTTATGAACTTAGGCATTATGCGCTTTGTCAACAAGAAGACTTGAATGATTATATTATTTTTTGAAAAAATATTGTTGAATTTTGAAGGACAAAAGTGCATTGATAGGAATGAAAGGATATTAATTTTTCACACGATGGTCAATTAATTTTTGATAGATCAATTGTGTATCACCACCATCATTATCGATTCCTCCTAACACAAAAAGTAAGTTGTAACCTATGGATGTTGGGATCATCAAGGCTTTTAAAGCACAATACAATTTAAATTTCTTATGAATCACTAGATTGACCATTTGATGGATAATAAAGATCCTTCTATTGATGTTTATCTAGTTGTGTTTATGGTTAAGAAAGCCTTAAATACTTACATAACTTGTGATGTGATTAGACATTGTTGGAAGCATTATGGTCTTTATAATTTGTCAAATTTTGATGATGGCGATTCACAAGCATAGCACCCATGAACACATTATGAAGGATGGATGTAAAAGGTTAGGAAACAATTTTTTGTTGGACTCCAAATTTGTAATTAATAGTGGTGGTGAGTTTAATTGTTTTTAAAATTACTATCAACCTATTAATAACCCGCAAAAGTAGGTAAGAAAAAAACCCCTTATTTATGTATACCCCATCTATTTACATAATAGTCACCTATTTTTTAAACCATTCTTATACTTAGGGCCTAATTCTTACATAATGGGTTCCCAAGGTGAAACCAAAATAATAACTCAATTAACAAGGTTCATGCACAACTAAGTCATAATGGCTAATGGATTGTGCAATTAAATGGGTGCTTGTTCATAGAGTTAACATTACATCTAGCATAATAAATGGGAAATCCAAGGATCCAACACCATGGAACACGAATGTGTGAAAAATATCAACATATGTTTTGATGACATTTAACAATGGAGTGTAATCAATGATATTCAAACAAAATCCTCCTCCTTTGAGAATAAATGAAAAGAAGATCACACTTTTGGGAAAATTGAGGCAAACTCCCTAACATTAGCCAAAAATAGGATAATGTTGATGTGAATCTTCCCCCCCCTATAAGGTGCTTAACACATTCACTCTTCTCACTAACCCATCTAGGTCCCTCCATTAAAAACATACATGTAGAATATTCCACCTTGTTGACCCATCTAGGTCCCCCCATTAAAAACATACGTGTAAATTTTTCCACCATGTTCCATTTTCCAAAAAGTGCTTAAAAAATTGGTTCACCACTTCCTTCCAAACCCTCACTAGAACCCACTATTTACAACATACACATGTTTGCCTTCGATTAACATTGCTAAATCTTTGACTTCTTTTTTTCTTTTGACCCTTGGCTCCTAACCTTGCATTGTTTTGTATTTTGTCATTTATTTAACCCTAGTGTGGACTTTCAATAATACATCATTCCATTTTAATTCGCAATCCTTGTTTTGTAATGCTTATAATTAATCCAATTATGTCATTATATCTAAAGACCACATCAATAATTCAAATTAATGTTCACAAACAATACAAAAATTTTCAAGCATTATTGAAAAGAAATTAAACCTTTTGATTGAAGAATCTCAAGATTAGGTTTCAATGAATTGGTAATCTAAAAACCAAATCTTCATATAATTGACAACTTACAATTTTATTTGATTTTTGCATTTTCGTAATTAAGAAACATTTTATCTACACATAAAATGGAGTGCTATATTATGCTAACCAAAGTGTAAGGTAAGTTGGGTTAAAGTGAACTAGCGCTTATAAATGCATTGATTTAAATGGATGATGATTGGATTGAATTTTTCATTGGGTTCATGTCCATAGCCCACCACTCCCTAATTAACAGGGTTAGTTTATTTAATGATCTATTTACATGTATTTACTTTTATTTATTTATAAATATTACTTTTCTTCCCTCCTTATTAACTTGTTTCCTCCTTGTACCAACTAAAAGGCCAATTGCCTTAATTTATGCAATGACTTGTTTGCCTGCCTACCTACCTAAAGCAACCTACTTGTACCTACTCACCTACTCAAGATTAGATATGAGATGCTTTTGTCAAAAGGCGAGAGTATTGCATGAGGAACTAGGTATTTATCCCCCCCCCCCCCCCCCCCC
>Ga0209611_10000453_pt1 | contig 60543 bp, 51 predicted proteins | sample S1TSphgellanicum_3_FD_187693 | JGI IMG/M metagenome (GOLD analysis project Ga0209611, IMG submission 187693) | Host-associated microbial communities from peat moss isolated from Minnesota, USA - S1T2_Fc - Sphagnum magellanicum MG (SPAdes) (version 2) | ecosystem: Host-associated > Plants > Peat...
GCTCCGACAGCCAGGTCCGGAGCGGAACATCGTAAAGCGTCGACACGCCGACGGCCAGCGCAGAGGACAGCACGAGCTCCATCGAGATCCAAAAATACGGATGTTCTGCCGGAACGATGCCGCTGCGCCGCGCTATTTTGTCGAGCCAAAGCAGGCAGGGAAAATGTACCAGGTAAATCGGAAAAGACAAATCGCCCAACCGGGTGAAAAGGGAACTCTCCCAGCCGTGCAAACGAAGGCGCATTGCGAAGACGATGATCATCGGATAAACCACCGCGATGGCGATGAGATCCTCGAGTGCTCTTGCCCTGTCATGAGCCGCGAGGGGATTTGAAAACGTCACAACGAGGGCAATGACCAGCATCGATGGCAAGAGCGATATGCCGCGCGAATCAGCGGGGCTCACCAGACGATTGATGAGCACTCCGGCAAAGAACGGGAAGATTACGCGAGGGAATCCCCAAACAAATGCCTGGATATGGGAGCCGAAATCAGCGCCTCGAAACTGGTAAACGCCGGCGCATTCGAGTGCAAACGCCGCGACGATCACGGCGGCCAACCGCGACGTCGTCAGAAACTTGGCGACCGCCCCATAGAGCGCGCTCACGAAGAGTTCGAAAAACAGGGACCAACTCGGGATATTGAGCGGCGCTATGCTATGGCTCGACGGAAATAAATTCTCCTGCAGACGCGGCAGGGAGAATATCGCGAGACAAGAGAGTTGCGCCACCGACCACAGGGACACCTCGCCGCGCTCGTCCGGATACGTTGCATAAAATGACGCGCCGAGGATCGCACCCATGGCGATCATCGGGTACAGACGTTGCGCGCGTCGCACGAGATAGTCGAGCGTATTGCCCGCTTTCAATCGATCTTCGTACGCGTAGGCGACCACGAGCCCGCTCAAAATAAAGAAGAAGTCGACCGCAAGATAAGCCTCGGGAAGCAGCCCCTTGGCGCTGAAACGATCCGCGCTGTGATAGAGCACCACCGCGACCGCCGCGACTCCCCGCAGGCCGTCGAGTGCCACGAAATGCCGTTTGGTTGATGGGGTGGCCACCGTACGGGGCTGCAAATCGACGTCAGCGGTGCGCGGTCACGTTGAGCAGACCGTGCGTCTCGACAAACTCGAGCACCGCCGCCAAACCCTCTCCGGTCTTCAAATTGGTGAACACGAAGGGCCGTTCGCCGCGCATTTTGCGCGCGTCCGTATCCATGACTTCGAGCGAGGCGCCGACATGCGGCGCGAGGTCGATCTTGTTGATGATGAGCAGGTCCGACTTCGTGATCCCCGGGCCGCCCTTGCGCGGAATCTTGTCGCCCGCCGCCACATCGATGACATACAGAGTCAGATCCGACAGTTCGGGGCTGAACGTCGCCGCCAGATTGTCGCCGCCGCTTTCGACGAACACGAGGTCGAGGCGCGGGAATCGCTGCGTCAGCCGCGCCACGGCTTCGAGATTGATCGAGGCGTCCTCGCGGATCGCGGTATGCGGACAGCCCCCGGTTTCAACCCCGAGGATTCTTTCCGGTGCGAGCGCCTGATGGCGCACCAGAAATTTGGCGTCCTCCTCCGTGTAGATGTCATTCGTGACGACGGCCACGTCGTAGCGATCCCGCAGCGCCCGGCACAGCAGCAGCGTCAAGGCGGTCTTGCCGGATCCCACCGGACCGCCGATCCCGACCCGCAACGGGGAATACACCTGACTCATGGTGGGGCTCCGCGACTCACGATCTGAACAGCCGCGAATATTGAGTCTCATGCTGCGAGCACAGAATGGCGAAACCCGGCGCAAAATTCGACGGCATCGCCGTCGCCGCCGCGCTCTGCGCACGCTGCGCGACCGTTTCCGCGATGCGCTCACCCACCTGCAGCAGTACTCGTTGCCCCGCGGATTGACCGATCGGCACTGCCTTCATGGCCACGAGCACCTGGTTCTCGGCCCACGACCACAGATAAGCCGTGATCGAATCCAGCGGATCGATCGACCACAGACCGGCCGCAGCGCTCCACACGCAGGGCAGACTCGGCTCCCGAATCGATTTCAGGGTGCCGATGAGTTCATCTGGAACGTCCGGCAAGACCCCGAGCAGCGCAACCATGGAGTAGCCCATCTGAACCGTGGCCGCGCGCAGTTCCGCGGATTCGCGCGTCGCCAGAAATTCCTCGTTGAGCCGGCTCAAGACTTGCGGATCGTGCGCCGCCCATGCGCGGCCCAACGCCTCGAGGCAGGGGATCTCATAGGTCGCGATCGAATACGCCATCACGTCGGTGATCCATTGCAGCACCGACGCCTCATCGCGAACCCAGCGGCTCTCGACGGCGGATTCCAGGCCTTGCGAATGGCTGTACCCGCCGATCGGAAAAGCCTGGCTCGCGAGCTGCAAGAGGCGGGTTTGCGCGAGGCGGCTCATTGCGCGGCCAAGGTCATTGCGCGACGAGGGTCATTGTCCGGGAAACGAATGAATTTTCGGCCGGATGATCGGCGCTTCGCTGCCATGAGCATGGTGACGGCCATACGCCCCGCCCTCCGGCTCAAATGGCGCGATCACGGCGGACACTCGTAACCCCAAACCTGCCACCATTTCCGCGAGGACGTGATCGGCCGGGAATCTCAAAGCACCGGGCTTCAATTGCACGGCCACATGACGGTTGCCCAGGTGATACGCCGCCTTGGCGATCAACAGCGGATCCTCACTCAGCGCTTCGAACAAGGATTCGTCCGCGGCGATGATGTCGACGTGCCTGCCGTCCTGCAGACGCAGGCGCTCGCCGCTTCGCAGCACCCGTCCGCGCTCGACGATCAGCGCGGCTTGTTCGCCGCTGTCGAGTTTCACGAGGAGCCGGCTCTTGCAGCGCTCATCGAACGTCAACACGGCTCGTTCCACGGTCTCGTTCACGGGATCAACGCTCCGTTCACGGGCGCATTTGCGTTCACAGGCGCGGTCTCAAAACAAAAAATAGCGTTGAGTCATCGGCAGCACCGAGGCCGGTTCGCAAACGAGCAACTCGCCGTCCGCCCGCACCGCATAGGTCTCCGGATCGACCTCGATCTGCGGACAGGCGTCATTATGAATCATGTCCTTCTTTTGAATCCGGCGGGTACCCCCGATCGGTTCGATTCGCCGGCGCAGGCCCAAGCTTTTGAAATCCGCCTCCTCGAGTGCCGCTTTCGACACGAAAGTGACCGACTTCTCGATCGCCCGCCCGAACGAGCCGAACATCGGCCGATAGTGCGACGGCTGCGGCGTCGGGATGGACGCGTTCGGATCTCCCATCGGCGCCATCGCAATCATGCCCGACTTCAAGATCAGACTCGGCTTGACTCCGAAGAACGCCGGCTTCCATAACACCAAGTCCGCCAATTTGCCCACCTCGATCGATCCCACGAGGTGCGACACGCCCTGCGTGATCGCGGGATTGATGGTGTACTTGGCCACGTAGCGCTTGACTCGCGCGTTGTCGCTCCGGCCTGTGTCTTGCTCGAGCGATCCGCGGATTTCGCGCATCTTGTGCGCGGTCTGCCAGGTCCGAATGATCACCTCGCCGACGCGGCCCATGGCCTGGGAGTCGGAGGACATGATCGAGATCGCGCCGATGTCGTGCAGGATATCTTCCGCCGCGATCGTCTCCCTGCGGATGCGCGACTCGGCGAAGGCAATGTCCTCGGCGATCGCCGGATCCAAATGATGGCACACCATCAGCATGTCCAGATGCTCATCGATGGTATTGACCGTGTAGGGCCGGGTCGGATTGGTCGAACTCGGCAGCACATTCGGGTAGGAGGCGATCTTGATGATGTCGGGCGCATGTCCACCGCCCGCCCCTTCGGTGTGCAAGGTGTGGATGGTGCGCCCGCCGATGGCCGCCACCGTACTCTCGAGGAAACCCGATTCGTTCAGCGTGTCCGAATGTATCGACACTTGCACGTCGAGTTCATCCGCCACGCGCAGACAATTATCGATCGCCGCCGGCGTCGTGCCCCAATCCTCGTGCAGCTTCAGGCCGATCGCGCCGGCCCGCACCTGCTCGCGCAAAGGCTCCGGCAGGCTCACGTTGCCCTTGCCCAAGAAGCCTAAGTTCATGGTGAAGCCTTCGGCCGCGAGCAGCATGCTGTGAATGTGCCACGGACCCGGCGTACAGGTCGTCGCGCTGGTGCCGGCCGCAGGGCCCGTGCCGCCGCCGATCATCGTCGTCACGCCGGAGGAGAGCGCCTCCTCGATCTGTTGCGGACAAATGAAATGAATGTGGGTGTCGATGCCGCCGGCGGTCAGGATCATACCCTCGCCCGCGATGATCTCGGTCGCACCGCCGATCGGAATCGTCACCCCCGGCTGCACATCGGGATTGCCCGCCTTGCCGATGCCCCAGATGTTGCCGCCCTTCAAGCCCACATCGGCCTTGACGATGCCCCAATGATCGATGATCAGCGCGTTGGTGATGACCGTATCGGCCACTTCCGCGCTCACGCCCTGCCCCTGGCCCATGCCGTCGCGAATCACCTTGCCGCCGCCGAATTTCACTTCCTCGCCATAAACGGTGTAGTCGCGTTCGACTTCGACGATCAACGCGGTGTCGGCGAGGCGCACGCGATCGCCGACGGTGGGCCCGAACATCTCCGCGTACGCGCGCCGCGAGATCTTGGCGCTCATGTCACCGGTCCCATGATCCGGCCCTGAAATCCGAACACCTGCCGGCGGCCGTCGTACTCGACCAATTGCACGGTCCGCGCCTGACCCGGCTCGAACCGCACGGCGGTTCCCGCCGCAATGTGCAGCCGAAAGCCGCGGGTCGACTCGCGGTCGAATCGCAAACTCGTATTGGTTTCATAGAAATGGTAGTGCGAACCGACTTGGATGGGCCGGTCGCCGGTGTTCTCCACGTCGACGGTCACCGTGCGCCGCCCCGCGTTGATGTCGATATCCCCCTCGGCCGTCAACACTTCACCCGGAATCATGGTTCAACATTCCTCTCGCACTGACTTCAGGCAATGGTTTCATGCAATGGGTTGATGCACGGTAATGAGCTTGGTCCCATCCGGAAACGTCGCCTCGACCTGGATGTCGGGAATCATGTCGGGTACGCCCTCCATCACTTGCTCGCGCGCGAGAATGGTCCTGCCATGATTCATGAGGTCCGCCACCGAGCGGCCGTCGCGCGCGCCCTCCATGATGGCGGCGGTGATGAGCGCCACGGCCTCCGGATAATTGAGCTTGAGCCCGCGCGCCAAGCGCCGCTCGGCGAGCAAGGAGGCGGTGAAGATCAGCAGCTTGTCCTTTTCGCGCGGGGTCAGTTCCATGACGCTAGCACGCCCACACGCGCGGCGAGCAGTGCTCTCTGCCCAGCATCGCCGGCCGCAGCACCGCCCACAGCCGCGTGAACCAGCGAAACGCGTCCTGGGTCGAGTCGCCCAGGTAACGGGCGATCAGCACCCCCGGCACCCGCGTCACGCCCATGCGCCCCTGTGCCAATGACACATCGACGTCCCGGCAGTCCTCGAGCAGCGCATCGTCGATCTCGCCGCTCGCGATCAAAAAGGTTCCGCTCACCGTCGCTCCCGCAAGCCCCACCGCCGACGCCGCAAATCCGCTGTGTGCGTCGATGTGGGCCGTCTCCAGCCACAACAGCCGTCCGTCCCGGCGCACAGAGGTGCGCATTCGCAGCCTGCCGTGATCCCACCGCTCGCCGCGCGCGCGCCGCCCAAAGCTCAAAATCTCCCATCCGAGGTACTTCGCCGAGCCTGCGAGTCCCACCTCGAGATTCATCGAAATGTCCGAGCCGCGAAAAAAAATATTCTCGCGCGGCAACGATTCGAGTACGGCATCGCGGCCCACGGAGAAATGCAAATGTTGTTCCGCGCCATTGCCCGCGCCATTGCCCCGGCCGCCGTCCGCACGATACCATTTCGCCGCACCCGGGGTGGTCAGCAAGACTCGTGCCCCCGCTCCCAACGTGGAGCGCACCGCGAGCGTGTCTCCCGCGGCAATGCCGCCCGGCGGATGCAGCACGGCGATGTGGCAGACATCGCGCCTCTCCGGATACAGCGCCTTCTGCACCTGTAGAGGTCCTTCATGCCGATTGCGGACCATGATGGTCTCGTCGGCGCGCCGCGCAAATTCCAGATCCAGGTGGGCTCGCCAGGGTGGGTGCATGCGGTCATTTGGGAATGGAGCCGTCCACACCCTCGACGTACCAATTGATGGCGCGCAAGTCATCACGCGTCAGCGCCGCACCCGCGGCCACTTTGGCCGCACCGGTGTTGTCCTTCAGGGGCCCGGCGAAGAGCACGAGTTTGCCCTCGATGATGTCGCGCTTCTTGTCCTCGAACACCTTCGCCACATCCGGAGGCACCGATTTATTGAGCGGCATCAGCACCACCATTTTTTCCTTGATGCCATCCGACACCTGGCGCGCACCGGTCCAGGTGCCGTCCATCACCTTGCGCACCTCGGCAATATAATAGTCCCCCCAGTTCTCGGTGTTCGCGGTGAGCTGGGCGTTCGGTCCGTACTTGGCCATGTCCGAATCCCAACCGAAGGCGTGCACGCCGCGCTGCTCCGCGACCTGAACGACGGCGGGCGAATCGGTGTTCTGACCGAGCACATCCGCTCCCTGCGCGATCAGCGCTTCGGCCGCCTGGCGCTCCTTGCCGGGGTCGTACCAGGTATCCACCCAGATGACCTTGGTCTTGACCTTGGGATTCACGCTGCGCGCACCCAAGGTAAAGGCATCGATGTTGCGAATCACCTCGGGGATCGGAAACGACCCGACGTACCCGAGGGTATTCGTCTTGGTGGTCTTGCCCGCCAGCACGCCGAGCAGGTACGCGCCCTCATAGAAGCGGGCCTCGTAGGTGACTACATTCGCCGCGGTCTTGTAGCCCGAGGCATGCTCGAAATGCACTTTGGGAAACAGCTTGGCGACCCGCAGCGTCGGTTCCATGTAGCCGAACGACGTGGTGAAAATGATCTGATTGCCGGCCACCGCCAACTGACGGATCACCCGTTCGGCGTCCGCGGTCGCCGGGACACTTTCAACGAACGTGGTTTTCACCTGCGCGCCCAACACGCGCTCGAGTTCGCGGCGCCCCAGATCGTGTTGGTAAGACCAGCCGGTATCGCCGACCGGGTCGACATAAATGAAGGCGACTTTGATCGGCTCGTCGGCCGCCTGCGCTTCCAAGACACCCAGCAAGGGCACGACCAGCAGCATGGCCGCGAGCAGCGCCACGCGGACCCGAGCTTCGCGGAGCCGCGCCATCCCCAACGGCGGAGCGACGGCGGGCAGCACCCCGAGCACCTCGGCGACTCCCCTCCTGAAAGAACACCGGCTGAAAGAAGACGGGCGCTGTCTCATCGTCACGACCTTTTGAGTTATAGCGAACGAGAATGCACAAGGCCGCCGCGCAACGCAACCGGCGCCCCAGAGGCAGTCTCCGGGCGGCACCTTCCTGGAGCGCGGCGTGCCGGGAATGCACACGATGGGTGCAGGCCCCGGTGTACAAAGCGCACAGCAAATGTGCTGTAATGATTTCGCATCGGGAGGGCGGATGGGCAAGTTGACGACTCATGTCTTGAACATTGCGAACGGCTCCCCGGCGGCCGGCATGCGCATCGAGTTGCGCAAAATTACCGCAGAGTCGGCCGCTCCGCCCCGCACCTCGGAAACCAACTCGGATGGGCGCTGCCCGGCCCCGTTGCTGCAAGGCGAGGAGCTTCGCATCGGACGTTACTCCCTGACCTTTCACGTCGGCGATTATTTCCGCTCGCAGGGAGTGGCGCTCGCCGAACCGCCGTTTTTCGATGAAGTCGTGATCGCATTCGGCATCGCCGACGCCGGGCAGAACTACCACGTCCCCTTATTGGTTTCGCCCTGGAGCTACTCAACCTACCGTGGAAGTTGACAGCACCGCTGTTTCTCACTCTGGGACTCTGCGCTTCGTGCTCGATGGCGGCGTCGTGTCCATCCATCAACCGCCGGCGACCATGACCGTGCTCGAATACTTGCGCGAGACCCTCGGCCGCACCGGCACCAAGGAGGGCTGCGCCGAGGGCGACTGCGGGGCCTGCACGGTGGTCGTGGGCGAACTTCGGCCGGACCGGCGCCGCGTCAACTACCGCGCGGTGAATTCCTGCATCCGTTTCCTGCCCACCCTCGATGGCAAGGAGCTGATCACCGTCGAGAGCCTGAGCGACCCTGAAGGTCCCTTGCACCCGGTGCAGCGCTCGATGGTCGACCACCATGCCTCGCAGTGCGGATTCTGCACTCCCGGGTTCGTCATGTCGCTGTTTGCTTTGTATCTGGAGGAGGAGCGTGCCGGCCGCGAGCGTGTGCTCGATACGCTCTCCGGCAACCTGTGCCGCTGCACCGGCTATCGGCCCATCATCGATGCCGGCCTGCATCAGTGGGACTACCCAAAGACAGAGCGCTGGAACCGCGAGTATGCGCATTCAGAATCGCGCGCCGCCGCGCTCACCACGATTTCCCGCGGGCCTGCGGCGGAGCAGTCGCTGCACTATCCCGGCTATCATTCGCCGCGCACGCTCGAGGAACTCGCCGACGCGCTCGCGGCCCGACCCGATTCGCTGCTGCTCGCGGGCGGCACCGACATCGGCCTCTGGGTGACGAAGCAGTTGCGCGACCTGCCGCCGCTGGTCTATCTCGGAGACGTCGCCGAACTCAACCAAGTGCGCGAGCTGCCGCAGGAATTGTGGATCGGCGCCGCGGTGACCATCGCCGATGCCTGGCGCGCGTTGTGCGCCCGGTTCCCCGCGCTGTCGGAGCAGGCGGCGCGCTTCGCCTCCCCGCCGATCCGCAACTCCGCCACGCTCTGCGGCAATCTCGCCAACGGCTCGCCGATCGGCGATTCGATTCCCACCCTGATCGCATTGGGTGCAGAACTCGAATTGCGCCGCGGCGCAGAGGTGCGCAGGCTGCCGCTCGAGGATTTCTATCTCGGCTACCAGAAAAAAGACCTCGCCCGCGGGGAATTCGTCACCGGCGTCGCCATTCCGCCGCCGGCGCCCGCGCAGAGGCTCGCGAGCTACAAGTTGTCGAAGCGCATCGACCAAGACATCTCCGCGGTCTGCGCGACTTTTCGCGTCAGCACGAGCGGCGCGCGCGTGATCGACGCCCGGCTCGCCTACGGCGGACTCGCCGGCATCGCCTGCCGCGCGCGCGCTGCCGAGCGCGCGCTGATCGACGGCGGCTGGACGCACGACGGCATCGAGTCGGCCGTTGCCGCGCTCGCCGAGGATTTCAAGCCGCTCACGGACCTGCGCGCGAGCGGCGAGTACCGGCTGCGCACCGCCGGCAATCTGCTGCGCCGTTTTTATCTACAGCAGCAGCCTGGGCAGGACGTCGCCCGCACCAGCGACGCCCTGCGGCAGGCGAACTGAACGCGTATGCCGGCCGGCACGTCGCAAACCCATGACAGCGCGGCGCTGCACGTCAGCGGCCGCGCGCAGTACTGCGACGATATCGCGCTGCCGGCGAATGCGCTGCATGCCGCGTTCGGATTGAGCCCCGTCGCCCACGGTCGGATCACCGCACTCGACCTCTCCGCCGTAGCGGCCGCGCCGGGCGTCGCGGCGATCGCGCTGCCCGCGGATATTCCCGGCGAGAACAATTACGGCGGCGCCGTGCACGACGATCCCATTTTTGCAGAAGGTCTGGTGCAGTACGCCGGTCAGCCGCTCTTCGCCGTCGCCGCGTCCTCGATGCGCGCGGCGCGTCAGGCCGCGAAGCGCGCGAAACTCGACGTCGCGCCGCTGCCGGCGCTGCTCGATATCCGTGCCGCGCTCGCCGCCGAGAGCTACGTGCTGCCCAGTCAGCGGATGCGCCGCGGCGATCCGCAACTGCACTTGAAGAGCGCACCGCGGCGCCTCAAGTCCACCGTGGTGATGGGCGGCCAGGATCATTTCTATTTGGAAGGTCACATCGCTGTGGCGATTCCCCAGGAGGACGGCGGCCTGCTGGTGCACAGCTCGACGCAGCACCCCACCGAAGTGCAAGGCATCGTGGCGCACGCGCTCAACACCAGCGCCAACCGCATCGTCGTGCAATGCCGGCGCATGGGCGGCGGATTCGGCGGCAAGGAAAGCCAGGCCGCGCTCATCGCCGCGGCGGCGGCGGTGCTGGCGCGCAAGACCGGCCGGCCGGTCAAACTGCGCCTCGATCGCGACGCCGATATGTTGATGACCGGCAAACGGCATGACTTCCTCGCGGATTACGAGGCCGGCTTCGACGATGAAGGACGTCTGCTCGCCCTCTCGGTGATGCTGGCGTCGCGCTGCGGCTATTCGGCGGACCTGTCGGGTCCCGTCAACGACCGCGCCATGTTTCACTTGGACAACGCCTATTATCTGGAGCACGTCGACATCGTCTCGCATCGCTGCAAGACCCACACGGTATCGAATACCGCCTTTCGCGGCTTCGGCGGCCCGCAAGGCATGATGGTGATCGAGGCGATCCTGGATGACATCGCGCGCGCCTTGCAGCGCGACCCTCTCGATGTGAGGCGCATCAACTTGTACGGCATCGACCGCCGCAACGTCACCCACTACGGCCAGCGGATCGAGGACAACGTGTTGCCCGCGATCTTCGATCAACTCGAACGCAGCAGCGATTACCGACGCCGCCGCGCGGCTTTGAGCGGCTGGAACTCCGCGAACGAAGTCATCAAGCGCGGCCTGGCGTTGACGCCGGTCAAGTTCGGCATTTCCTTCACCTCCACGTTGTTCAACCAGGCCGGCGCCCTGCTGCAGGTCTATACGGACGGCACGGTGCTGCTGAACCACGGCGGCACCGAGATGGGTCAGGGCCTGAACGTCAAAGTGGCGCAGGTGGTCGCGGCCGAACTCGGCCTGCCGCTATCCGCGATCCGCATTACGGCGACCGATACCGCCAAGGTCCCCAATACCTCGGCCACGGCGGCCTCGTCCGGCTCGGACTTGAACGGCAAGGCGGCGCAGGCGGCGGCGATCACGATTCGGGAACGGCTGGTGGAACTCGCCGCCAAGACGCACCGCGTGGCGCCGCACGATATCCGCTTCGCCGACGGTCACGTGCAAATCGGAGATCAGCGCCTGCCGTTCGCGGCGCTGGCGCGCGCCGCCCATGGAGCACGAGTCTCGCTCTCGGCCACGGGTTATTACAAGACACCGAAGATTCACTGGAACAACCAGACCAAGTTCGGCTCGCCGTTCTATTATTTCGCTTACGGCGCCGCGGTTGCCGAAGTGGCCGTCGATACGCTGACGGGTGAAACCCAGCTGCTGCGCGTGGACATCCTGCACGACGTCGGCACCTCGCTGAATCCCGCGATCGATCTGGGGCAGATCGAAGGCGGTTTCTTGCAGGGCGTGGGGTGGCTCACCTCCGAAGAGCTGTATTGGAACGCCGCGGGCGAGCTGCGCACGCACGCGCCGTCCACTTATAAAATACCCACGGCCCGCGACTGGCCGGCGGCCGCGCGCGTCGAGTTGCTCGAGGGCGAGCCGAATCGGGAGGATTCCATTTTTCGCTCCAAGGCTGTCGGTGAGCCGCCGTTGATGCTCGCGATGTCGGTGTTTCATGCGATCAGGGACGCTTGCGCAGCCTGCGCCGCGCCGGGGTCGCTGCCTCAGCTCACCGCGCCGGCGACCCCGGAGTCGGTGTTGCGCGCCATCGACAGCGTGAGTGCCGGCGCGAGGCATGCCGCATGAGCGCGGTGCTCGCACCGCAGGCCGAGGCGCTGAGAGCGCTCGGCGCACACTGGACCGTGGCGGCGAGCGCGAGCCTGTCACGGCACCGCGCCGTGGTGCGGGTGATGGTGGCAACTCTCCGCGGGTCGGCGCCGCGCGAGGCCGGCGCCTGCATGCTGGTGGACCTCAACAAGACGCGCGGCACGATCGGCGGCGGCCGGCTGGAATGGCAGGCCATCCGCGCCGCACGGGAACTTATCCGCGATCCCGGCGCGGCGCCGGTGCGCATCCTCGATCTCATCTTAGGATCAGCGCTCGGGCAATGCTGTGGCGGCCGGGTCGAACTCTGGCTCGAGCGGCTGACGCGCGAGGATCTCCCGTGGCTGCGCGACGCGACGGAACGGCTGCGGGCGCGCGAAAGCGTGGCGCTGGCCACCGAGGCCAGCGGCGCCGGCATCCAGGGCGCCACGGTGCACCACCGCTTGCTGACATCGACGCCGGGCACTGCCGGCGTGCAGCTGCGGCGCTCGCCGGTGGGCCGGATCACGTTGCTGGAGGAGCTGTATTCGCCGCGCCCGCCGCTGTGGATCTACGGCGCGGGCCACGTCGGCCAGGCGCTGGTGCGGGTGCTCGCCGAGCTCGCGCTGTTTGACATCACCTGGATCGATTCGCGCGCCGAGTTGTTTCCTGCCGGCATCGCCGACGGCGTGACGACGTACGCCTGCGACGCGCCCGCGCACTCGATCACCGACGCTCCCGCAGGCGCCCGCTACGTGGTGCTGACGCACGACCACGCGCTCGATTATGAACTGTGCCGGCAAATCCTGCTGCGCGGGGATGCCTCCAGCGTGGGCCTCATCGGGTCGGCCAGCAAAGCGGCGCGCTTTCGCTCGCGGCTGCTGCGCGACGGCATCAGCCGCGAAGCGCTCGCGGGGTTGACCTGCCCGATCGGAATCACCGGTATTTCGAGCAAACTGCCCGCCGCCATCGCGATCGCGATCGCCGCGCAGTTGTTGCAGCAGCAGGGGCAGCAACAGGGCGCCGCGGCGGAACCGCGCGCGGTGCCCGCCTCGGTGAGCGGCTGCGTCGGCAACTGCGAGTCTTGCGGCGCGGAGCATCAAAAAAACGCATGAACGTTGCCACGGCCGCGCCGCGACTGGTCCTCACCGGCATCACCAAGCGCTATCCCACCATCCTCGCCAATGACAGCGTCGATCTACGTGTCGAGGTCGGTGAGATCCATGCGCTCATGGGCGAGAACGGCGCCGGCAAGAGCACCTTGATGAAAATCGTCTACGGCGTGACCCGCCCGGACGCCGGCAAAATCGAATGGGACGGCGCGGAGGTCGTCATCCACTCTCCCGCGGAAGCGCGGCGGTTAGGGATAGGCATGGTGTTCCAGCACTTTGCGCTGTTCGAAACCTTGACCGTGGCGGAGAACATCGCCCTCGCGCTCGATGAGCACATCGCGCCCGCGGCGCTCGCACCGCGCATCCGCGCGGTCGCCGAGCGCTATGGGTTGCCGGTGGACCCCGGGCGATTGGTGCACAGCATGTCGGTCGGCGAGCGTCAGCGGGTCGAGATCGTGCGCTGTCTGCTGCAGTCGCCGAAGCTTCTGATCATGGACGAGCCGACCTCGGTATTGACGCCGCAGGCCGTGCTGCAGCTGTTCGAGACGCTGCGCCGGCTCGCGGCCGAAGGCATGAGCATTCTCTATATCAGCCACAAGCTCGAGGAGATCCGAACGCTGTGCGACACCGCCACGGTGCTGCGCGCGGGCCGGGTCAGCGGCACGGCGCGGCCGCGCGAGGAGACCAATGCCAGTCTCGCCCGCCTGATGGTGGGCAACGACTTGGATGACGCGCCGCTCGAACCGCACGATGCCGGCGAGGTACGCCTCGAAGTGCGCGGCTATTCATTGAAGGCGCGCGATCCGTTCGGCACGGCGCTGCGGCAGATCGATCTCACCGTGCGCGCGGGCGAAATCGTCGGTATCGCGGGCGTGTCGGGCAATGGACAACGGGAACTGCTCGCCGCGCTCTCCGGCGAGACCTTGGGGGAGCACGAAGGCTCGATCAGCTTGGGCGGCCGGCGCGTCGAGAGCCTGGGCGCCGCGGCACGCCGGGACCTAGGATTAGGCTTCGTGCCGGAAGAGCGTCTGGGCCGCGGCGCGGTCCCCGCGATGTCCCTCGCCGAGAACGCCCTGCTCACCGGGGCGCACGCCGGCATGGTGCGGCACGGCCTGGTGCAGCGCGGCGCATCACGCGCCTCGGCACGCGCGACCATCGCCGAATTCAAGGTCAAGTGCGGCAGCGAACTGTCGGCGGCCGAGCGGCTCTCGGGCGGCAACCTGCAGAAATTCATCGTCGGCCGCGAGATCCGGCTCGCGCCGAAAGTCTTGCTGGTCGCGCAGCCCACCTGGGGCGTCGATGTCGGCGCCGCCCAGATGATCCATCAGGCACTGATCGCGCTGCGCGATGCGGGCACGGCCGTCTTGGTGATTTCCGAGGAGCTCGATGAGCTGTTCACGATCTGCGATCGGATCGCCGTCCTCACCGCCGGCCGACTGTCCGAGCCACAGCCGAGAGCGGCCCTGACCGTCGAGAAGATCGGCCTGCTGATGACGGGCGCCACGCAGAGCCCAGCGCATGCCTGAACTGCCCTGGCGGCTCGAAAAGCGCGCAGCGCCCTCCGGTGCGATGCGCATCGCCTCCCCGCTGATCGCATCGGCCGCCATGCTCGTCACCGGATTCTTGATCTTCGCCTTCCTCGGCAAGGATCCCTGGAGCGCGCTGTATATGTTCTTCATCCAGCCGCTCGACTCGCTCTACGGGGTGGGGGAGCTGCTGCTCAAGGCGACGCCGTTGGCGCTGTGCGCATTGGGACTCGCCGTGGGTTTCTCCGCCAATATCTGGAACATCGGTGCGGAAGGCCAGCTCACGCTCGGCGCCATTTGCGGCGGCGGCGTGGCGCTCTTCTGGAGCGGCGGACTCGGCCCTCTCGCGTTGCCGGTGATCCTGCTCGCGGGCGCGGCCGGCGGCGCGGCCTGGGCGGCCATTCCCGCTGTGCTGCGCACGCGCTTCAATACCAGCGAAATCCTGGTGAGTTTGATGCTGGTGTACATCGCCCAGCTGCTCCTCGCCTATCTGCTGCATGGCGCCTGGCGCGATCCGGAAGGATTCAATTTCCCGCAATCGAAAGCCTTTGACGATGCGGTCATTCTGCCGTTGCTCATGGACGGGCAGCGCGCGAACATCTCCTTCCTGTTCATGCTCGCACTCGCCACCGTGTCTTTCATCTTCTCGCGCCGCTCCTTCGCCGGCTATCGACTGTTGGTCGCGGGACAAGCCCCTGACGCCGCGGCTTACGCCGGATTCAGCCAACGCCGCAACGTCTGGCTGGCGTTCTTGGTGAGCGGCGGCGCCGCGGGCCTTGCCGGCGTCTGCGAAGTCGTCGGTCCCATCGGCCGGCTACAGGCGGATATTTCGCCGGGTTACGGTTTTGCCGCGATTATCGTCGCCTTCGTCGGCCGGCTGCACCCGTTGGGAATCGTGCTCGCCGCGATGCTCATGTCGCTGCTCTATCTCGGCGGCGAATCGGTGCAGCTCGGCCTGCAGCTGCCCGCCGCCGTCACCGGACTGTTTCAAGGATTGCTGCTGTTCTACCTGCTGGCGGCGGATCTGTTCATCGGCTTCCGTCTGCGCCTGCGCCGGGCGCCGGCCGCGATCGGGCGCAGCGCATGAACGGGGATTTCCTCATCGCCATCATCACCGGCACCGTCGTCGCAGCCACGCCGCTGATTTATGCGGCGCTCGGCGAACTCGTGGCCGAGCGAGCCGGCGTGCTCAACCTCGGGGTCGAGGGCATGATGCTGGTGGGCGCGCTGGCCGCCTTCGCGGTCGGCACCGGGACCGGCAGCCTGCTGTTGGGCTACGCGGCGGCGATCATAGCGGGGATCCTGCTCGCCTTGCTGTTCGCGACGCTCACCTTGAGCATGCAGACCAATCAAGTGGCGACCGGGCTGGCGCTGACGTTGTTCGGGTTGGGCCTGAGCGCCTTCGCCGGCCGGAAATTCGCCGGCCTGCCGATCGAGGGCTTGAAGCCGATATCGATCCCGGGCTTGAGCCAACTCCCCGTCGTCGGACCTTTGCTCTTCCATTTCGACCCGGCGGTCTATGGATCCATTGTGATGTACTTCGTGGTGGACCGCGTGCTCAAGCGCACCCGCGCCGGCCTGCAGCTGCGCGCCGTGGGCGAGTCGCCGTCCGTGGCCCATGCGCTGGGGCAGCCGGTGATGCTCACCCGCTATCTTGCCGTGCTGTTCGGCGGCGCGATGAGCGGTATCGCCGGCGCCTATCTGTCCACTGCGCTCACGCCCATGTGGGTGGAAGGAATGAGCGCGGGCCGCGGCTGGATCGCCCTCGCGCTGGTGGTGTTCGCGACCTGGAAGCCGCTGCGCGTGGTGCTCGGCGCCTATCTCTTCGGCGGCGTGACGATTCTGCAATTGCACGCCCAAGCCTTGGGCTTAAGCGCGCCGAGCGAGATACTGTCGATGCTGCCCTACGCCGCCACCATCATCGTGCTCGTCATCATCTGCCGCGATCCGAAAACCATTCTATTGAACCAGCCCGCCTCGCTCGGCAAGAGCTTTCATCCTGATGCCTAGGCCGCGCCAACGTAAACTAGTGCGATGAGCGCCTACCTGATCGAATGGCTGAGCCTATTGGGCCGTTGGGTGCATTTGATCACCGGCATCGCCTGGATCGGTGCGTCGTTTTATTTCGTGTGGCTCGACAATCACCTGCTGGCGCCGACCGATGAATCGCTGCGGCAGAAGGGCGTGGGCGGCGAACTCTGGGCGGTGCACGGGGGCGGCTTTTACAATGCGCAGAAATATCGGCTCGCGCCGGAAGAGCTGCCCCAGACCCTGCACTGGTTCTATTGGGAGGCCTACTCGACTTTCCTGTCGGGTCTGTTCCTGCTCTGCCTGCTGTACTACGCCCAGGCCGAGGTGTATCTGATCGACCCGCGCGTCGCCGCACTCAGCAAGCCGCAAGCCATCGTCATCGGCGTCGCATTCATCGTCGGCGGCTGGCTGGTCTACGATGCGCTGTGCCGCACGGCCTTGAAGTCAAACGGCGCTCTGCTCGGCGGCACGCTCGCCGTGCTGCTCAGCGCCGCGGCCTTTGGACTGTGCGATCTGTTCAGCGGCCGCGGCGCCTTCATCGAGTTCGGCGCGATGCTCGGCACCATCATGGTCGCGAATGTGTTCTTCGTGATCATCCCCGCGCAGCGCGAAATGGTGCTGGCGAAGGAGCAGGGTCGCGAACCGGACCCCGGCGCCGGTCTGCGCGGCAGGCTGCGCTCGGTGCACAATACGTATTTCACCTTGCCCGTGCTCTTCACCATGATCAGCAACCACTATGCGCTGACCTTCGGCGCGCGCTACAACTGGCTGGTGCTGATTGCGCTCTGCGCCGCGGGCGTCTTGATCCGCGTGTACTTCGTGGCACGGCACAAGAGTCGCGAGCGTGGCGGCGTCACCTCGCCCTGGACGGCCGTCGCGGCCTTGGGACTTCTCGCCGCAACCGCCTGGACCTTGGCGCCGCGCTCGATGCGTCCGGCGAGTGCCGCCAACTCCGGGGCCGCCAACTCCGGTGAGGCGAGCTTCACCGTCATCCAAGAAATCGTCGCGCGGCGCTGCGTGCCTTGCCACGCCGCCACACCGACGCAGCCGGGATTCGCCGCCGCTCCCAAGGGACTGATGCTCGATTCGCCGGACGCTCTCTCGAGCCACGCCGCGCTGATCGAGCCGCAGGTGGCGACCCGCGCGATGCCCATCGGCAACCTCACCGGCATGACCGACGCGGAGCGCGCGGCTCTGCTCGACTGGATACATCGTGGCGCCCGGCGTTAATACACCGGCTGCCCCTGTCGCCGGGACGGTCGGCCCGATGGTCCACCGCGGCCAGATCTTGAGTTTCGTCTCTGATCCGGGCGACGGCGCGGATGCCGCCAGCTACCAACATTTTCCCGAGGGCGCGATGCTCGTCGAGGACGGCCGGATCGCGGCGCTCGGGCCCGCCGCCGCCATTCTCCCCAAGCTGCCCAGGGACATCCCCGTCACCGATCATGGCCGCAACCTCTTGCTGCCGGGTTTCATCGACAATCATATTCATTATGCGCAGTCGGACGTGATCGGCGCAGGCGGCCGCCAGTTGCTCGATTGGCTGAATGACTACACCTTCGTCGAAGAGCGGCGCTTCGGCGACCCCGAGCACGCGCGCGAAGTCGCGGATTTCTTTTTCGACGAACTGGCCCGCAACGGCACCACCTCGGCCCTCGTGTTCTGCACCGTGCATCCGGAGTCGGTCGATGCCTTCTTCGGCGCCGCGGCGCGCCGCCGCCTGCGCATGATCGCCGGCAAGGTTCTCATGGACCGCAATGCGCCCAAGGATCTCTGCGATTCGCCGGCCGCCGCGGATACCGAGTCGCGCGCGCTCTTGGAACGGTGGGGCGGTCAGGATCGCCTGCACTATGCGATCACGCCGCGCTTCGCGCCGACCTCCTCGCCGGCCCAGCTTCAAGTGGCCGCCCGGCTCGCGCAGGATTTTCCGGAGGCATTCATCCACAGTCACCTGGCCGAAAATCACGCCGAGATCCTCTGGGTCAAGGAACTCTTTCCGGCGGCGCGCAGCTATCTCGATGTCTATGATGGTTACGGACTGCTGCGTGAGCGCGCGATCTACGCCCACTGCATTTACTTGGATGAGGCCGACCGCCGGCGCATGGCGGCGAGCGGCGCGGCCGCGGCTTTTTGTCCGACCTCGAATCTGTATCTCGGCAGCGGCTTGTTCGACCTCGCGGTGAGCGATGCCGCCGGCCTGCCATTCTCGGTGGCGACGGACGTCGGCGGCGGCAGCAGCTTCAACATGCTGCGCACCTTGGATGAGGCGCGCAAGGTCGCGCGCCTGCAGGGCGAGGATCTATCGCCGCTGCGCGCGTTCTACTTGGCGACGTTGGGCGCCGCGCGCTGCCTGCGGCTGGATGGTCAGATCGGAACGCTCGAACCCCACAGTGAAGCAGACTTCATCGTGCTCGACCTCGAAGCGACACCGCTCATTGCACGGCGCACCGCCGCCGCGCAATCGTTGAGCGACACCTTGCGCATTCTGATGACCTTGGGCGATGACCGCGCCATCAAGGCGACCTATATTCTGGGCCGGCAGGTGCATGGCGTGCCGGCGGCCGCCGGCATGAGCCGCAGCGCATGACACCGTATCCGCGCGATCTTGAGGGCTACGGCCGCCGGCCGCCGCATCCGCACTGGCCCGGCGGCGCGCGCGTCGCGCTGCAGTTCGTGTTGAACCACGAGGAAGGCGGCGAGAACTGCGTCCTCGACGGCGATCCGGCGTCCGAAACCTTTCTGTCGGAGATCATCGGCGCCGCGGCATTCCCCATGCGCCACATGAGCATGGAGTCGCTGTTCGAATACGGCTCGCGCGCCGGCCTTTGGCGGGTGCTGCGCGCATTCGAACTTCGCCGTCTGCCGCTCACGGTGTTTGGCGTAGCCCGCGCGCTGCAGCGCCATCCGGAGGCGGTGGCGGCCTACCTCGAAGCGGGACACGAGATCGCCGCGCACGGACTGCGCTGGATCAGTTATCAGCTCATGGACGAAAACACGGAGCGCGCGCATCTGGCCGAAGCGGTCGCGATTCTCGAGCAATTGACCGGCGCCGCGCCGCTCGGCTGGTATACCGGCCGCGACAGCCCGAACACGCGCCGGCTCGTGGTCGAGCACGGCGGCTTCCTCTACGACTCGGATTCGTATGCCGACGATCTGCCTTATTGGACGGAAGTGTCGGTGTCGCCGGCGCACCACGCGGACACCGGCGGCGCGGGCGTGGCGGCCGTTCCGCACTTGGTGGTGCCGTATACTCTCGACAGCAACGACATGCGCTTCGCCGCCCTGCAGGGTTTCAATTCGGGCACTCAGTTCTTCGACTACCTCAAGGATTCCTTCGACACGTTGTACCGGGAAGGCGACCCCGCGGGTCTCGATGCCCCCAAGATGCTGTCGATCGGGTTGCACGCGCGGCTCTGCGGCAGACCGGGCCGGATCGCGTCGCTGGAACGCTTTCTCGACTATGTGTGCGGACATGATCGGGTATGGATCTGCCGGCGCATCGACATCGCACGGCATTGGATCGCGACGCATCCGTTCAAGCCTGGCATGATTGCGCCGCCATGATCACTCTCACGACCCTCAATGAGCTCCCCATACCGGCGTTCGTCAGCGCCCTCTCGAGTTTGTTCGAACACTCTCCGTGGGTGCCGGAGCGCGTCGCCGGATTGCGGCCCTTCGCGAGCAACATCGCTCTGCACCACACGCTGTGCGCGGCGGTCACGCAGGCGGATGAGGCTGAGCAGCTGGCATTGATCCGCGCCCATCCCGAACTCGCCGGCCGTGCCGCGATTCGCGGTGATTTGACGCCCGCCTCCACCAGCGAACAGAAAGGCGCGGGGCTGTCCGCCTGCACCCGGGAGCAATTCGAACGCCTGCACTCCCTCAACGCGGCGTACAACAGCCGCTTCGGCTTCCCCTTTGTGCTCGCGGTGAAGGGACATACGCCGGATACGGTGATCGCCGCGCTGGCCGAGCGCGTCACTCACGATGCGCAAGAAGAGCGCAGCGTCGCGCTGCGCGAGATATTCAGGATCGCGTTGTTCCGCCTCGCTGACCTCGTCGAGGAATCGCTCGGGACCGCAATCATCGCGCTGTGCGATGATCTCGCGCGCTACAGCGAAGACAAGAACGCGCTGACTTGCTCGTACCTGACACCCGCGCATCGCGCGACGGCCGATCGGATCCGGGACTTCATGCTGGCGGCCGGCCTCAACGTGCACCGCGATGCCATCGGCAACGTGGTCGGCGTGCTGCCAGGCAATGGCCAATCCAGCCGGCGACTGCTCACCGGCTCGCATTACGACACGGTGACGAATGCCGGCCGGTATGACGGCCGCCTCGGCATTCTGCTCCCCGTCGCCGTCGCCGGCGCCTTGCGCCGCGCCGGCGTCACGCTCCCCTATACGCTCGAGATCATCGCCTTCGCCGAGGAGGAGGGCGTGCGCTTCAAGTCCACGTTCCTGGGCAGCCGCGCGGTCGCCGGCCGCTTCGACCAGAAGGTCTTGCAGAGCCTCGATGCGCACGGCATTGCGCTCGGCGAGGCGATTCGCGCGAGCGGCGGAAGCGTCGAAGACATCCCTGCCATTGCGCGCGATCCAAAGCAAACCTTGGGATTCGTCGAGATACACATCGAACAGGGCCCCGTGCTCCTCGATGCCGGACTGCCGGTGGGCGTGGTCACGAGCATCGCAGGGAACATTCGCAGCACCGTCACGGTCACCGGGCTCGCCGGACACGCCGGCACCGTGCCCATGGCGCTGCGCCACGATGCCGCGGCCGCCGCCGCCGAAATCGTCCTCGCCGTGGAGCACCGCTGCAGCACCGACCCCGGCCTCGTCGGCACCGTGGGCATGCTCGAAGTGCCCGGCGGCGCGATCAACGTCATCCCGGGCAGGTGTCATTTGAGCATCGACATCCGCTCCGGCAGCGATGCCGCGCGCGACACCGCGGTCGCCGACTTGAGCGCCGAGATCGAACACATCGCACAGCGCCGCGGCGTCGCGATCGAGCAGCGCCGGGTGCTCGAGGTCGCGAGCGTGCCTTGCGACCTCCAACTGCAGGACGCGTGGGCGATGAGCGTACGGCGCGTCACGGGCGAGTCGGCCCGGCGCCTGCCGAGCGGCGCGGGACACGACGCCATGATGATGGCAGGACTCACTCCCATCGGCATGCTGTTCGTGCGCTGCGGCAACGGCGGCATCAGCCATAACCCGATGGAGACTTTGAGTGTGGAGGACGCCGGCCTCGCGGCGCGGGTGTTCGAGGATTTTTTGCGGCACTTCGCGGTGTCCGTATGACTCGGGTGCGCATGACCAAGGTGCTGCATGACGGATTCTGAGTTCGTCCGCGACTGGGTGCACCGGCATTTCAGCGAGCAGTGCGCACTCCTCGCCGCCCTGGTACAGATCCCGACCGACAACCCGCCGGGCGATTGCGCGGCGCATGCCGAGACGGCGGCCGACCGACTCGGCAAACTGGGGCTGACCGTCGAGAGATTCGTGCTGCCGCAAGCCACGGTTGACGCGGTCGGCATGATTTCCGCGACCAACCTCATCGTGCGCCACCGGTTCGCGGACGGCGGCCCATGCATTGCGTTGAACGCCCACGGCGACGTCGTGCCGCCCGGTCTCGGCTGGACCCACGACCCTTACGGTGCGGCGGTCATCGAGGATGCCGTGCACGGCCCCGTGATGTATGGCCGCGGGGTCGCGGTCAGCAAGTCGGACTTCGCCACTTATACCTACGCGTTGCTGGCGCTCAAGGCGCTGCACGAGCGCGGCGGCGAGCTTGCGGGCACGCTCGCGGGCAGCGTCGAACTGCATTTCACCTACGATGAGGAAACCGGCGGCGACATAGGTCCACGCTGGCTCCTCGAGCAGGGCCTGACCCATCCGGATTATGCCTTGGGCGCGGGCTTCTCGTATGCGGTGACCACCGCGCACAACGGCTGTCTGCATCTCGAAGTCACGGTGCGCGGCCGCCAGGGCCACGCGGCCATGCCGGAATCCGGGATCGACGCCCTGGCCGCCGCCACCCAGATCTTGAATGCGCTGTACGCCTCGCGCGAGGCGCTCAAGTCGCATCGCTCACACGTGGCCGGCATCACGCACCCGACTCTCAACGTCGGCCTGATCAGCGGCGGCATCAATACCAATGTGGTGCCGGACCGGGTCAGTTTTCGGATCGACCGGCGCATCATTCCGGAAGAATCCCCGGAGGATGTGGAACTCGAGCTGCGCGCGCTGATCGAGGCGGCCTTGCCCAAGTCCCCCGGCCTCAGCGTCGAGATCCGCCGCATCATGCTGGCGTTGCCGCTGGTGAAGTTGCCCGGCGCCGAGCGGCTCACGCAGGCCTTACAAGAGCACGGCGCGCGCATCTTCGGCGCGGACATCATCGAGCACGGTGTGCCGCTCTACACGGACGCGCGCCACTACACCGCCGCCGGCATACCCACGGTTCTGTATGGCGCGGGTCCGCGCACGCTGAAAGAGGCCAACGGCCACGCCGCCGATGAATGCCTGCGGCTGAACGACCTGCGCGGCGCCACAGAGACCGTCGCCTGTGCGCTCGCAGAGCTGCTCGCGCGGCCTGCTGGAACGGGCTGATCACGCGGCCGATCCCGGATCAAATGCGCTTTCATCAAGGTCTCCTCGGTTTCCTGATCGGCCTCTGCGCGATGGTGCATCCGGCGCATGGCGCCGAACGTTGGTTCGAAGAACTCAAGGCCACGGCCACGCCGTTGCAGCTGTATGAATTCCTGTACGCGATGCCGAAGGGTGGCGATCTGCACAATCACCTGACCGGTGCGGTGCGTTCGGAATGGTACTGGGACGCCGCCATGGCCGCGCAATCGCGGGGTTACATTTATTACACTCGCGTTCGCATCGAGAACTGTGCGCCCTACGGCCACGATGAGTTCGGATCCGACAAAGCCTTGCTGCTGTTCAGGAACATCCAGGGGAGCCGCTACGAGACGCTCGATGCCTGCACCAAGTCCGAATTCAAGCGGCTGCAGGATCTCGATGCACACGAGAAAGAGGCGTGGCTCGAGAGCCTGCGTCTCGATCAACCGTATGAGGGCCGCAACGAGTTCTTCGAAGCCATCTGGAGCCGGCTCAACGACCTGCTCCACAATCCCTATCTGATCTGCGACATTTTGTTGCGTAACATGGATGCCTTCGGCAAGGAGGGTCTCGTCTATCTCGAGACTCAACAGGGCGTGGAAGGCGCCTTGCACCCGGACGGCTCTCCGTACGGCACCGATGAGGTCGCAGCGATCTTGCGACAGTGCCGCGCCTCGCCGCAGGCCAAGGTCACCGGTGTCGACGTGCGCTTTCAGAATACGCTGCTGCGCTACACGCCCAATGCCGAACAGCGCCTGCGCGAACTCTACGCGATCACCGACCGGTACCGAGACCTGTACGTGGGCGTCAACATGGCGGGCCGCGAGGACAATGACAAGGGCTATCCGCTGCGGTTCCTGCCCGTGCTGCGCGAACTGCGGCACAAATACCCCGACATCAATCTGTCCATCCACGCGGGCGAAGTCGATGAGCCCAACAAGCACGTGCGCGACACCCTGTTGTTGGGGGCGCAGCGCATCGGTCACGGCGTGAATCTGATCACCGATCCCGACACCATGCTCCTGATGCGCTACGGTCCCTACTTGGTCGAGATCAACTTGATCAGCAACCTGCTGCTCGAATACGTGAGCGACTACTCCCAGCATCCCTTTCCGGAGTACCTGCGGATGGGCATTCCGGTGGCGCTGTCGACGGATGACCGCGGCATGTGGGACTCGAACATGAGCGATGAATTTTTTGTCGCCGTGAAGGAGTTCAACCTGTCCTGGGAGGAAATCGTCAAGCTCGGCAGAAACTCCCTGCAGTATTCCTTCCTCGACGAGCCCACCAAACAGCGGCTGCTCGAAAATTATGACCGGCGCATCGCCGCCTTCGCGCTTCAATTCCAAAAGAAGGGCTGGGCCTCGCTCGCAAACTCAAAGCCGGTGAGCTACGGGTTCCTGTGCAGGCACTACCAGATCTGCCTGTTGCCCTGAAATCGCGGGCGAACGCATCTCATGTTGCCACGGGCTCAGTCGAAATTCGTCGACGCAGTCACCGCTTCCCACTCGGCCATCTCGCGTTCAAAGGATTTGAGACCCTCGCGCACGTACGCGAGGGCATCGGGACCTAACAGCAAGTGTTCAGGGGGATTCTTTGAGCGCATGAGCGTCAGCATCGCGCGCGCCGCCTTCGCCGGGTCGCCCGGTTGATTGCCGCTGCGCGCCGCACGAGCCGCCCGCAGCGGATCGAACACCGCATCGTAGTCCGGAATGCTGCGCCCGGTACGCACCAAGGAGCGGCCGGCCCAATCGGTGCGGAACATGCCGGGTTCCACCGCGGTCACGGCAATGCCAAGGCCCTTGACTTCCTTGGCGAGCGAACCCGAAATTCCCTCCAACGCAAATTTACTACCGTGATAGAAGGCAACTCCCGGCATGGTGATCAGCCCGCCCATCGAGGTGATGTTGATGATCCGGCCCCGGCGTCTCTTGCGCATGAACGGCAGCGCCGCCTTGATGACGGCAACGACGCCGAACACATTCACCTCGAACTGGCGACGCAGTTCTTCCATCGATGATTCTTCGACCGTTCCCTCGTGGCCGTAACCCGCATTGTTGACGAGTACATCGATGGGACCCAGGTCGGCCTCGATCTGTGCCACGACCCTTGGCACCTCATCGATCGCCGTCACGTCGAGCAGTCTGCCGAAGGCGCGGCCCGGCTGCAGCTTTTCGAATTCGACCCTGGCGGATTCGGTACGCACCGTGCCCACCACCCGATAACCGTCCGCGAGCGCCTCTTTGGCCAATGCCCGGCCCAATCCGGAGCTGACACCGGTAATGAAAACGATTTCCTGCGTCATGCTGGTGAGATGGGTTCAAAGTGACTGAACATGTTCTGGAATTCGGGGATGTTGCCCGGTGTCTCGTACCAGCACACGGCTTCGAATTGTCTCCACAGCTCGAGAACTGCCGGATTCTTATGGGCGCCCTCGATCGCCTGCTGGGATACCCACTCAAAGATCTCCACCACGGTGCCATCCTTGCAACGCATGACCGTCGGGACGCGATCGGTCACCAAACCCTCCGCGCGCAGCGGCGGCATGTGATTGGCAACCAGTTCGAGCAGCGCCGCCTCTTTGCCCGGACGCGGTTTATAACAAGCGATGACCATGGATCCCATCTGCCTCTCCCAGTGAATGTCGCCATAGTAGCCGCGGCGGGAGTCGGGGAAAAGCGGCAAACGGCGCCGCTGGTCATCGGTCTTGCCAAATACGCCTGAAGCACAGTGCGGCGCCGGAACTCCAAGCGATCAGCGCTAGGAGCGCCGCCTGGACCGGCAGCCGCACGACCAGCAGCCAATACGGCACTTTGAAGAGATCGGCGCGCTCCAGCATGTAGACATTGGCCGGGGTCACCGCCAGCGTCAGCAGAAACAGCCCGCATCCTGCAGCCGCCCGAAAGCGCGGAATCAGCAATCCCATGGCGCCCAGCAATTCAAAGACGCCGCTGACGAGCACCGCGGCGCGTGGCCAGGGGATGTACGGCGGCATGATTTTCATTTCCATCTCCGTCGCCGCGAAGTGTGCAACGCCCCCGATGAAGAACCATAGAAATACGAAACCGAGACCGCTCAGCCGCGCGCCGGAGAGTGCGGCCGATTCATTTGCGTGATCGATATGAATTGGCAAAACAGCTCCTCGAGCCCGCGTTCCAATTGGCCGTTGAGTCTAGCAGTTCACCATAACGAGCCACCGGCCATGCGACCGGGCGCCGCATCACAAACAGATCTCAATGTTGTTCTATTCCAGGAATATCTATGTCAGGAAATGACCTGGATCACAGCCCGGCCGGCGGCTTCCGTCGGAAGATCAGGCGGCGATCAGCTGAAATCCGCTGAGGCCACAAGGGAGACTATGAACAACACCGCACTGAGTATTGCCTATCCGCCCGTCGCCGGCACTTCCGCGGAGCGTTTGGTCGCTTATTGCCGCCACCGCTCGCGTGTATGCCCGATGCCGCAGCGGTGGAGGACCCTATGGGAATTACTGCCGAATCGGACGCGCATCGGTCCTGTCTGGGAACCGCCCGAGCCGCTGATCCTGGGCGCCTGGCACGAGGCGACGGGGCTCGAGAAAATGCTCCGGCTGGAGACGCACATCCAGTGGGCCGCAAGGTTCGGCGTACTGGAGACGGTGGCTGCGTATCTGCACAATCTGCGGGAAGAAGAATGGTTTCACCTCGGCAATTAGCGCGCCGTCCATTGTGAGACCCAAAACACGTTGGGGAAGCGCATAAATTGGTGAAATGAGGGCACTTACCGCCAGGACGCATACCATGTTCAAATCTGGTTTTCTGAAACTGCCGGCAATCGCGGGCGGCCTTGTATTGGCAGTCTTATCCGGATGTGTCACTTCACACGTCATCGTCGGCAAAGTTCGCCCGCCGATCTCTCCCGACCAAGTACAGCTTTACCTGCACCCACCGGCCGGCAAATACGAAGAGGTGGCTCTACTCGACAGTTCCAGCAAAGACTCTTTCTCGTTCACTGCGCAGGGCAAGACCAACGCCGTCATCACGCGTCTGAAGGCCGAAGCCGCCAAGCTCGGTGCCAACGGAATCCTGCTCAACGGCGTGGGCGACCAGGCGACCGGGTCGGTGAGTTCAGGCTTTGGAAGCGCAACCGCGTCCGGACACTCGGCCATCGGATTTGGAGTCGGCACTTCGGGCACGGTGTTCGTCAAGTCAGGGAGCGGGATCGCCATCTACATCGAACCGGACCAAGTCGCCGCGCGCTAATCCGCACCCAGAAACCCCAAAAGATCGGTCAAATTGCCGCCCTCACCGTTCGGCACGATGCCAAGCCGCTCGACCGGTTCGCCCGCACGATTTATCCAGAACGTGCGGTAGCCAAACCACGTCGCGCAGCACGCGTCCCAACCATTTCCGGAGACGAAGACCAGTTCCTCGGCAGGGCGGTCAAATGCGTCTACTCCCAGTTGATAAACCTCGGGCGCGGTCTTGAACTTGCGCACCCGCTCCGCGCTCAAAATATGGGTGAATAGCCCGTGCATCCCGGCGGCGGAGACGGCGCCTTGCAGCATCCTTGCCGACCCGTTCGATAGGATCGCGAGCGAAAATCCGCGGGCGCGAAGCTGCTCGAGCGTGTGCAGCGCCTCGGGGTGGGCCGGCAAGCAAATATATTGACCCATCAGGCATCGACAATTCTCATCGGTCAGATGCAAGCGCAACCGGGCACAGGAGTGGCGCAGCGCGTCCTCGGTGACGGCGTAAAAGTCGACATACCGGTCGCACAACGTGCGCAGCCTCGAGTACTCCATCTGCTTGTCGCGCCATAGCGAAGCGAGGGCGGCGCCGTGCTCCGGAAATATTTCCTCCGCAACTGAGCCGAGTGCATAAACATCGAAGAGAGTTCCATAGGCATCGAAAATAATGCCGCTCTCATATCCACGTACGTTCACGCTACCCTCCCGCCCCCGACCTTCCATTTTCGCGCGAGCCGCGCAGTGTTACTCTACACCGATAACCGCACCCGATCGATAACCCTCGATCGATAATGAAGGGATGTACGTTGAAGACAATCGTCAGGTCGATGGCAGTCTATTGTGCCGCTCTCTCGGCTGCTTCTCATGCGTACAACCCGAGTCCCGGTGCGGGCGCGAGCGCCGGGCCGAGTTCGACCGCGGCGGTCGTGGCGGTCGCCCCGCCGACGGATCGCGCATATCCCGGCGAGATCACCCTGAACGTCGATGCATCCGACCTCGATCGGCGCATCGTGCACGTGCACGAAACCTTGAGCGGGGTCGTTCCCGGCACCGTACTTCTCTATCCCGAGTGGCTGCCGGGAACCCATGCGCCCGAAGGGCCGCTCGATCGGTTCGCGGGCTTGAGAATCAGTGCTCGAGGCACGAAGGTTTCTTGGACTCGCGATCCGGTCGATGTCTACGCGTTGCGTCTGCACGCGCCCGCCGGAGTCAAATCGATCGACATCGACTTTGACTACCTGTCGCCCACGAGCCCCAAGGTCGGCGCGATGGAAATCAGCCGGGACATTCTGCTGCTCGAGTGGAATTCACTCGTCCTCTACCCGGCCGGCTATTACACCCGCCGGATTCCCATCGAGGCGACTCTCACGCTGCCGTCCGACTGGCAATTCGGCTCTGCGCTCGAGGTTGCGTCCGCCGCCGGCGCGCAGACCCAGTTCAAGCGCACCAGCCTCGAAACCTTCATTGACAGCCCGGTATACGCGGGTCGGTATTCGTCGCGGCTCGACCTCGATGCGGGCGCCGCCGTCCCCGTCCATCTCGATCTATTCGCCGACCGACCGGAACTGTTGACCGTGAAACCCGACCAACTCGCGGCCTACCGTAATCTCGTCAAGCAGGCCTACACATTGTTTGGTTCGCATCACTACGCCCACTACGATTTTCTGTATTCGTTGAGCGATCAGGTTCAGGAGAACGGCCTCGAGCACCACCAGTCGAGCGAGGACGGCAGCGCTCCGGAAGCCTTTACGGAATGGGACAAGACGGCGTACGACCGGGACCTGCTGGCGCACGAATTCACCCACTCGTGGAACGGCAAGTTTCGCCGTCCGGCGGATTTGTGGACACCGAATTACAACGTACCGATGCAGGACAGCCTCTTGTGGGTGTATGAAGGGCAGACCCAGTATTGGGGCCAGGTGCTCACCGCGCGCGCGGGACTCTGGAGCAAACAACAGGCGCTCGATGAACTCGCCGAAGTGGCCGCCTATTACGACAACGAATCAGGCCGTCGGTGGCGCGCCTTGCAGGACACCACCAATGACGAGATCATCAATCCGCGCCGCCCCATGTCGTGGCGCGACTGGCAGCGGGCCGAGGACTATTACTCGGAGGGTCAATTGATCTGGCTCGACGCCGACACCTTGATACGCGAGCGGTCCCAGGGCGCGCGTTCGCTGGATGACTTTGCGCGCAGCTTTTTCGGCATCAATGACGGCAGCTTCACCACCGTCACCTATACGTTTGAGGATGTGGTCAAAGCGCTGAACGCCGTATTGCCGTACGACTGGAGCGCATTCTTGCGCGAACGGCTCGATGGGATCGCCAGATCCGCGCCGCTCGATGGATTGCGGCGCGGAGGGTACAAGCTGGTGTATACGGATACCCCGTCCGAAATCCAAAAGGGGAGCGATCAACATCGCAAACACGTCAATCTCTTGTATTCAATCGGGGTGGTCATCGACGACAAGGACGGCACAATATTAGAGGTCCTATGGGACAGCGCCGCCTTCAAAGCGAAGCTCACGGAAAGCAGCGTCATCCTCGCCATCGACGGCATCGCGTACGATGCCGATGTGCTCAAAGATGCAATCCGATCGGCCAAGAACACTCAACGGCCGATCGAATTGATCGTCAAGACAGGGGATCGCTTTCGCGTCGTCAACGTCGATTATCACGATGGATTGCGCTACCCGCACCTGGAACGGGACACCTCCGGACCCGCACGTCTGGACGATATATTGAGCCCGCGATCGTGACTGGCGGCGCTGATGTCGACGCGGCGCCTCGACTGGTTCAGAGCTACTGGCGCAGGATCGCAGCACGCCTGCCGCGCAGGACGAATTTCTGAATCTTGCCGGTCGCGGTCTTCGGCAGTTCGGTCACGAAATGAAATGCGCTCGGTACCTTGAAATGCGCGAGCGCGCCGCGCGCGAATTCACGCAGCTCGCCCTCCGCGGCGGATGCGCCGGCGCGCAGCACGACGAACGCATGCGGCGACTCGCCCCACTTCTCATGCGGCATTCCCACGACTGCGACCTCGAGAATGGCGGGGTGGCGGAGCAGCGCGCCCTCGACCTCAATCGAGGAGATGTTCTCGCCGCCGCTGATGATGACGTCCTTGAAACGATCGCGGATCTCGACGTAGCCGTCCTCGTGAACGACGGCGCCGTCGCCGGTGTGAAACCAGCCGCCGGCGAAGGCAGCGGCGCTGGCTTCCGGGTCGGCATAGTAGCCTTGCATCACGACATTGCCGCGGGCAACGATTTCGCCCATGGTGTTGCCGTCGGCCGGTACGTCGCGCATCTGCTCGTCCACCACACGTAATTCACCCGACGCAATCAATTCGACACCTTGGCGTGCTTTGATGACCGCGCGCTCCGCCACGGACAATGCGGCATGCTCGGGCAGCGGCTCGCAGATGGAAATGAACGGCGCGGTTTCCGTCAGCCCATAGGCCTGCGTCACCTCCCAGCCCAGCTCCGATTCCAAGCGCTCGATGGTGGCGGCAGCGGGAGGCGCGCCGGCGGTAACGAGGCGCACGCCGCGCGGCAGTGTCCGGCGCAAAGCTTCAGGGCCATTTGCGATGCCGATGAGCACCGTCGGCGCCGCGCACAGATGCGTCACGCGTTCGCGCAATACCGCATCGTAGATGCGTGGCGCATCGACCGCGCGCAGGCACACATGCACGGCGCCGACCGCGGTCACGGTCCAGGTGAACGTCCAGCCGTTCGCATGAAACATCGGCAGCGTCCACAAGTAGCGGGCGGCGGGTGACATGTGCCAGTGCACCAACGTGCCGATGGAATTCATCCAGGCATTGCGATGCGTGATCATCACGCCTTTTGGGCGCGATGTCGTGCCGCTGGTGTAGTTGACCGACAACAGATCGGACTCATCAATCGTCACCGGCTCTGGCGCTGTCGCGGCAGTGGCTGAGTCGATCAACGATTCATAATCCAGCCAACCGGGCTTTGAGCCTTCGAGGGCCACGAAATGCGTGACGTTCGGCAGTCGCGGGCGCACCGAGTCGATCACGTCGAGGTAATCGGAGTGCACACACAGGATCTTCGCGCCGCTGTGGCTTGCGATGTAGACGAAATCGTCCGCCGCCAGCCGATAGTTGATGGGCACGATCACCGCGCCGAGCCGCGGTATGGCGTAAAACTGCTCGAGCTGCTGATGGGTATTGGGCGCAATCGTGGCGACCCGGTCACCCTTGCCAACGCCCAAGTTTGCGAGCGCAACGCTCCATCGATCGCAGCGTTCGCCGAACTGCGCATAGGTGAATCGCAAATCCCCGTCGACCACCGCCTCGCGCCGGCCATGCAGCTTGCGTGCGCGGCGCAAGAATTCCAGCGGGGTCAGCGGCGTTTCCATGCACAGAGCAGATTACCAGATTGCACACGCGCCCTGGTAAGCCCCGGGGTAAGGCGAAAAGCAGCTACGGCGATAAGCAGCTACGGCGACAAGCCGCGTTCGGCGATCAGCAGCCCGTCTTCGTCGCTGTACAGCCAGCATCCGGGGCGGAATTCCACGCCGCCGAAACTCACCGGCACGTCCAGTTGCCCCGCGCCCTCCTTGCTGCTGCGCCAGGGGTTCGAACCCAAGGCCTTGATCCCAATATCCAGGGAGGCGAGCGCCACCGTATCGCGCACGGCGCCCCAGATGACGAGTCCCGCCCAGCCGTTCTTCTGCGCCAGCGCCCCGATGACATCCCCGACCAACGCGCAGCGAAGTGACGCCTCGCCGTCGATGACCAAGACCGCGCCGCCGCCGGCGGTGGACAGCGTCTGTTTGATCAGCGCGTTGTCTTCAAGGGTTTTCACCGTGCGTACGGGGCCGTGGAAACTTGAACGGCCGCCAAATTGGCGAAATTGCGCCGCACAGCTCTGCACCGCAGGGCCGTGCGCGTCGACGAGGTCGGCGGTCTTGTGGGTCATCGGCGAACTCCGGCAATCTGCGGCCAGTTGGGGTCCGCCGCCAATTATATCGGTCGCGGTTGTAACAGGCGAAGATCCTGCAGCGCACGAGCGGTCACGCGCGCCACGCGCCACCGGCGGCCCGGTGATGATCACTCGGGTGAGCGTGTGGTAGGCGCTATGCGCTTTCGGTGGGCCGCGCCGTGTAGCGGTGGGTTAGAGTCAGCTTTTTCTTGGAGTTTGAGCTGTAACAGTCGGCCTACAAGCACTCCGTCCCGGCAGGCTTTATCCTTGAAGTCGAAATCTATCGCAGTTCCTTCGCGAGTCAACTCCAGGCAGTCAAGCTTGGCTCTTATAGTGACTCACGTGCTGAGTCACACGGTCGAGGTATGCAGCGCGGCGCGCCTCGTTGAGCCACGCAACCTCGAAGCCGTTGCGGACCAGCTGGATCAGCTCCTCGATGCTCAAGCCACCCTGCTCATGCAGCGCCTGCAAGTTCTCGTTCACATATGCCCTGAAATACGCGGGATCGTCCGAGTTCACGGTGACCCGCATGCCGAGCTCGAGCATGCGTCGAATATGACCGGCAGTCAGATCCTGGGTGCAGAATCGATTCGAGACCGGGCACACGGTAAGCCCCAATCCGCGCTTCGCGATCACCTCGCAAAGGCCGGGGTCCTCCAATGAGTTCACGCCGTGATCGATGCGATCGACGCCGATGTCGTTCAATACCTGCGCGATGTGCACCAGCGTGTTCTGCTGGTTCACGTCGCAATGCATGGTGAGTTTGAGCCCTTCACGACGCGCGCGTGCAAATACCTCGGCGAATTTGAGCGGCGGGTTGTTCTTTTCATCGGAATCCAATCCCACGCCAATGAGCCACTGTTTGTAGGGTAGCGCCTGAACCAAGGTTTGCATGGCGGACTCCGCGCTCATGTCACGCAGGAAACACAGGATCAACTGGGTCTCGACTCCGAGGTCCGTCACCGCCTTTTCCTGGGCCCGCCGAATGCCGCGGATCACGGTATCGAACGGGATGCCGCGCGAGGTGTGTGCCTGCGGGTCGAAGAACATCTCGGCGTAGACGATGTGCTGCGCTTGCGCCTTGAGCAAATAACGCCAGGTGAGCTCGAAGAAATCGCTCTCGTCCTGAAGCACGTTCATGGCTTTGTAGTAAATGGCGAGAAAGGACGGCAAATCGTGAAAATCGTACGCTCCCAGCAGCGCTTCCGGCGAGTCGTACGGCAATTCGATGCCGTTCTTGCGGGCCAACGCGAAACTCAAATCCGGTTCCAGCGTGCCCTCCAGGTGCACATGCAATTCGGCTTTCGGCATGCTCTCGATGACACTGAACATGATTCGGGTCCTTCGATGGTTGAGGCCACGGCAGCGGTACAAAAATGTATGCGGATGGCTGCCGTTAAGCAATACGGCAATTGCGTTTGGCGGTCCCGTCTACAGTGTTCGCGAGCTGTCGGCACTGGATGGACGCGCGGCGCGGACTCTGGCAGCATCCAAAAAAAAGGGAGTCGCCAATGCCCACCACGCAACCGATTACGCTGTTCCATTCGCCGCAAACTCGGTCCACCGGCGCCCTGTCGTTGCTCGAAGAGCTGCACGCGCCCTACTCGCTGCACGTGCTCGATATGAAAGCGGGCCAAAACCGAGGGGCGGATTACCTGGCCTTGAATCCGATGGGCAAGGTGCCGGCCATTCTGCATGGCGACGTGTTGGTCACGGAACAAGTGGCCATCGGCATTTACCTCGCAGATTTATTTCCCGAGGCGGGCATCACGCCGGCCATCGGCGATCCGCTGCGGGGTCCGTATTTGCGCTGGTACGCCTTCTACGGCTCGTCCTTCGAACCGGCGCTCATCGACAAGGCGCTCAAACGCGAGCCGCCGCCGGTGGCGATGTCGCCGTATGGGACCGTGGAGTCGACCGTAAAAACCGTGATCCAGCAGCTCAGCAAGGGTCCGTGGATGCTCGGCGAGAAATTCACGGCGGTGGATGTGCTGTGGGGTACGGCACTGACGTGGATGACCCGATTCGGACTGGTGGAGTCCGCTGGGCCGGTCAAGGCGTACGTCGAGCGGTGGAATGCCCGGCCGGTCGTCAAAACCGTCGCCGAGATCGACGCCAAACTGCAGGCTGCGCGCCTCGCCGCGACGTAGTGCGATCGCGCGCTCGGTTAGCGGTCACGTGCCGGGTATCGCATCCCGATAGCGCGCCCATCCGGCGATGAGTGCCTGCGCGACCCGATTGCCGACCTGGTAGGCGGCTTCGAGTGCGGGGACTCCGCCTTCGGGGTACTCCGCCGTCATGCTCCACGACGTGCTCTTGCCGGGCGGCGCCCTCGAATAATTGCTGGCCGTCCGCAGCACCAGGACGCGCTTCAAGTCCGCCCGGCCGACCCGCGCCAGGCGCCGCAGCGCGGTCAACGTGCCACTGTCCTCCATATCAGACATCATGAAGTTGGCGTCACCGCCCGCCTGCAGCCTCACCCAGTCATTCGCCCATTGGTTCAGGTGTTCGCCGTGCCAGTACCTGCTGGCGGAGAGAGAATCGCCGATGGTCACGAACGGCGGACGGGTGGCGGCGGGGTAACCCTCGAATTGCCGGCGGAATGTCGCGATCCCCGCGCTGTCGGCCACGGGATGGTCTTTGGTGATCGAGTAGGCCCAGTCGACGAGCACGGGGTTGAGCGCGTAGTGAATCGTATCCACCGTCCAGCCTTTGGCGATGTCATTCGGCTTTTTCGCGCCGAGCGGCAGCACGCCGTAGGGCCAGTCGGCGGGGATCTCGCGCGCGTCGATTTCGTACGCCAGATCACCGTCGACTACATGCTTGGCCCAGGCGGCGGTGCCCAACGACACATCGAGCGGGTCGCCGCCGCCGATTCCGGCGATCAGCCAATACGCCTTGCCGAGGTCAAAACGCGGATCGAGACCGAGCGCCATGATCGAGGTGCTCGCATTGGTCACACCGCCGCCGGTACAGATCAGCAGCATCCCGGCGTCGTTCATGCGCAAGTCAAATTCGCCGAGCGGAAACGGCAGCACGCGATCGAGTTTCTGCCGCTCGACCCATAGGTGTGCCTCGCCGGGTTCATGGCCGTCGAGCGCGCCGTTTTGGTACATGGTGACGATAACGACCTTGACCGGGATTGGCGCGGCCGGGGCAGGTGCGGCGGGGAGCGGCGCGATGAACAACGCGATGCTCGAGGCGGCAAGGCACGCGCGCGCGGCGCACAATCGGGGCAACGACCTGATCAACTGTCTCTCCTCGATTTGACCCTACACACGTGTTTTGTTGCTGTAAAGTAAGTACGGAAGAAATCGAAGCGTAAAGGTTTTGGCCATGCAGGATTACATCAGGGGATTGCCCAAGGCTGAATTGCATGTGCACATCGAAGGCACCTTGGAGCCGGAACTGGCCTTCCGGCTTGCGCAGAAGCACGAGATCGCGCTTCCCCATGCGAGCGTCGAGGAATTGCGTCGGGCCTATCATTTCTCCGATCTACAGTCGTTTCTCGACATTTATTACGCCGGCGCCCAAGTGCTGCGCGATGAGGAGGATTTTTTCGCGCTGACCGAATCCTACCTGCGCACGGTCCACGAACAGGGCGTGGTCCACGTCGAGATATTCTTCGACCCACAGACGCATACCGGCCGCGGGGTCGCCTTCACATCCGTCATCGGCGGAATCCATCGGGCATTGCTTCAAGCCGAGAGAGAATGGGGAATCACATCGCGGCTCATTCTTTGCTTTCTGCGGCATTTGAGCGCCGCGGACGCAATGCGCACTCTCGAAGAGGCTCTACCCTTCAAGCACCTCCTTGCGGCGGTCGGATTGGATTCCTCTGAGACCGGATACCCGCCGTCGACTTTCGCCGCCGTGTTCGATCGCGCGCGCAGCGAAGGGCTGCTGACCGTCGCGCATGCAGGTGAGGAAGGACCGCCGGCCTATATCCACGAGGCGCTCGACATCCTCAAAGTGAGGCGAATCGATCACGGGGTGCGCTGCGAAGAGGACCCTGCATTGGTCGAGCGGCTGGCACGCGAGCGCATGCCGCTGACGGTCTGCCCACTGTCGAACATCAAACTGAATGTGTTTGACCGTATCGAGGAGCACAATCTCAAGCGGCTTCTCGAGCAAGGCCTGTGCGTCACCGTGAACTCCGACGATCCCGCGTATTTTGGCGGCTATGTCCTCGAGAATTACCTCGCGGTCCAGAAGGGGCTCGATCTGTCCGGCGCCGAACTGGCCCTGCTCGCGCGTAATTCCTTCGAAGCCTCATTCCTCGGTCCGCAGGAAAAACTGCGCTGGATGGCCGCCGTCGATGCGTACGCGGCCACGCATGCCCCGCGGGGCGCGGTGTGCTGATGCGGCCGCAGATCGAATCCCTCCTTTGGGATGACTGGCATGCAGTCGCCGACTTCGAGCAACTCCGCCGGTCGGGCCGCTTCGTCACCACTCTCTTGGATGTGCCGCTCGCACTCGAACTCGATCCGGAAACGGACAGCGTGCGCGCGCGCGCGGGCGGTGCGCCGATCGCGTCCCTGCGCATCAAGTATGGTTTCGTCTGGGTCTGTTTGGGAGAGCCGGTCCGCGACATCGTCGAGTTTCCGGAGTGCGGCGACGCGGATCGTTTGCTCGGCACGGCGGGCTCGGTCCGGGTGGCCGTCTCGGGCTTGAGAGCGGTCGAGAACTTTCTCGACTTGAGTCATCTGTCGTTCGTCCACGCGGGTTTCTTGGGCGAGGAGCCGTTTACCGAGGTCAAGCCCTACTCGGTGGAGTCCTCGGCGCGCGACGGCCTGACCGTCACGGGTTGTCGCGTGTATCAGCCGAAGGCATCGCCCATTGCCCGTGAAGGTTTTGAGGTCAATTACAGTTACGCGGTGCTGCGGCCCTACACCGTGGTTCTTTACAAAGCGAACCCGGTGGAGCAGGACCGCCGCGACATGATTGCGCTGTTCGTGCAGCCGGTCTCCGAGGAGAGTTGCGTCGCTCATCTGCTCACCTGCTATCTCAGGCACGGCGTCGAAGCCGCGGCGGTGCGCCGGTTCCAGCAGTTCATTTTCGGCCAGGATCGTCCCATCCTCGAGAACCAATTGCCGAAGCGAATGCCGCTGACCGCCGGCCGGGAAATCCCGGTGCGGGCCGATGTCGCCTCCGCCGCGTATCGGCGCTGGCTCGCCGAGGCCGGCGTCCGCTACGGCGCCATTCCGGCAGCATGAGCGCGATCGGTTTGACCGCGGCGGGCGACGCCTCCGATCCCATCGATCGCTGGTTTCCGGTCGCGCGCGGCGAGGAAGTCGTCGCCCGCCACATCGTGCAGACCCAGCTCCTGGGCCGGGAAATCGCCGTCTGGCGCGATGATGCCGGTGTGGTTAACGCGTGGGAGAATCGCTGCCCGCATCGGGGGGTGCGGCTGTCGATCGGACTCAACACCGGCACGGAGTTGCACTGCCGGTATCACGGCTGGCGATATGCGTCGGGCAGCGGCCAATGCACTTACGTTCCGGCACATCCCGGCCAGAAACCGGCTGCCGCCATGCGGGTCGGTCGCTTCGGGGCGGGCGAAGCACACGGGTTCGTGTGGGTGAACTTGATCGAACCGGCCGAACCACCGCACCTATCCGCTCTGGCGAGCGCGCAGGCGACGACGTTGCGCAGCATCTACGCGCGTGCGCCCGCCGTGACGGTCGCGGCCTGTCTGCTGCGCGGGTATCGCTTCGCACTCGATCCCACCGGCGCCGACGATTCACCGACGGATGCCGCGCTCGTCGCGAGTGACGCGTACACGATCAGAGCGAGCGTGCACGCGGTCTTGCGCGAGGCGGTCGTGACATTTCTCCTGCAGCCGGTCGGCGCATCGCAAAGCGTGATCCACGGATTATTGGAGACGACGGGGGAAACGAGCGGCGTCGACGCCGATCGGCTCGCCGTGCTGCGCCATCACAATGCGCAAATGACGGCGCTGCGCGACGCCGCGGAAGAACTTTGTTGATCTCGCTGTATGACTTCGAGTTATCCGCAGAGTGCTACCAGGTCCGCTTGATGATGGCCGCTCTGCGCATCTCATACCGGCGAATCGAACTCGATGTCTACCCGAACCGCGAGCACGAGAGCCCGTGGTTCCTGAAGATCAACCCGTCAGGCCGATTGCCGGTGATCGAGGATGACGGCCTTACGCTGTGTGGTACGCGGGCGATCCTCGAGCATTTGACCGGCAGGTATGACCCCGGCGGCCGCTGGTACCCGCGCGACGATCCCAAGACGCGGGCGAGCATCGCGCGGTGGCTCGAGGTTGCCGAGCGGCTGGCCGCCACGGCGGGGGCAGCCCGGATGCACGATACGATGTTCGAACATGCGGATATCGACGCGTGCCGCGCCGGCGCACACGCCTTGTTTCGGGCGCTGGACGAGCACCTCTGGTTCGCCGAGCAGTCGGGTCATGGCTGGTTGTGCAGCCAGAGTCACCCGACGATCGCGGACCTCGCCTGTTTCCCGGATGTCATGCTGTCCGAGGAGGGAGGAATCTCGCGTCTGCCGTATCCGGCGATCCGCCGCTGGACCGATCGGGTCAAGCGGATTCCGCATTTCGCGACCATGTCGGGGATCTTCAGTGCCTCGCCGGCACGGTCGGCGCTGACATGAGATCGACGAACATCTTGGTGAATTTCGGCAAATCGAGATCCACCTGGGCGTGCACGAGCTGCAGATCGATGGCCGGCTTCAATGCGTCGCCCCACGTCAAGGTTTCGCCGTATGCCGGTCCATGACTGACATCGACATCCATGTACAGCAGCCGCTCCTTGGTGATGATGCTCGGATCGAGCCAGGCGCAAGCCGCCAGCTCGTCCCAGAGGTAGTAGCGCTCCGCGGAGTACTTCGCGATGTACTGCGCGGCGGGACTCGCGGATTTTGAAATCTCATCGAGCATGGGCTGGGTGAACATCGCCTTGATCGAGACGTCCACGGTCGTCAGATCGATGCGCGGCCAGTGGGCACGCAAGGTGATGCGCGCGGCTTCCGGATCGAACCAGAAATTAAACTCATGCCGGGGACTGGTGGCGAACTCCGGGTCATCCGTCTGCGGATCCAAGCTGCCGCCCATGATCACGATCCCCTGCGTCAGCTCGGCGAAATGCGGATCCAAGCTCACCGCGAGCGCAATATTCGTCAAGGGACCCGCCGCATAGACTGTCACACGATGCGGGTGGGCATGCACCTGGCGGATCAGAAAATGTGCGGCGTCTTCGGCGATCGGGTTCGTGTGGGGCTCGCCCTCCTCGAGCGGCGGGGTTTCCCACGGACCGGGTATGACGGGAGCCGGTGGCGTCACGCCGGCGCCTGCTGGGTGATCCGTCAACAGCGCGAGTTTCTGTCCCCAGGCGCCGAGCCACGCCACCTGCCCTACGAGCGGCGTGGCGAGGCGCGTTTCCTCTTCGGTCCGTACCAGGGGAAACACGGCGCCCAAGGCGACCGGAACGTCGCTGCGTCCGATCAGCTCGAGCATGCGCAGCGTGTGCCGCGCCTCGTCATCGCGCCATGCATTTCCCGTGACCATGCTGATGCCGAGGACGTCGACGCGCGGAGATTGCAGCAGAACCATCATCGCCATCTGGTTGGAGCCGCCCGGCCCCGAACCGTCTTGATCGATGAGCACGAGGCGCTTCTGCGCCATGGCCGGCGCCGACGCCGCGGCGGCCGTCGCCGCCACCGCCGCAAGCAGCAAGGTGATCACCGGCAACAAGGATGCGATCGGTCTCATGCGGGAAGCGTCAATTGGGTTCGAAGAAATTCTCACCGACCGGCTTGTGCTGCAGAATCTCCTCGCGCGACAAGCCTTGTATCTCGTGCGGAAACACCAGCCAGTTGTCGGTCGCCCGGATGTAGAAATCCGGCACCAGAGTGCTGCGATTTCGGGCGGGCTTGTAGTACACGGTGGCGATCCGGATCTTCTCCGGTAAATTGCGCCGGCAGCGGCGCCGCAGTTCCGCAATGACCGCTTCGAGACTGCGCCCGGAGTCGAATACATCATCGACCAACAGCAGTTCGTCCTCGAAGGTCAGACGCGACACCAGGTAGTCGAGGGCGTGAACCCGGACCGTCTTGGCTTGATTGTCGATGCCCAGGTACGAAGAGGTGCGGATGGCAATGTGATCGGTGTGGATGCGGTGGAATTCGAGCACCTCCTGCACCGCGATCCCGATCGGCGCACCGCCGCGCCACATCGCCACCAGCCACGTGGGCCGCAGGCCGCTGCGCACGATGCGCCGGGCGAGTTCTATCGAATCGCGCAGCAACGAATCCGCCGAAATGAAAATCTTCTCGGTCGGCGCGCTATTCTTGTCGGCGGGCGCGCTCATGCGCGCCGTTCCGGCACCGGCGCATGCACCAGGGAGATGCTCACCCAGACAGCGGCGCTGAAATACAGCGACATCCAGGCCATCTCGCTCTTCCAGTCTTCCCAACGGTAGGAGATCACCCAGCGCGTGGAGACATCGAGTACGCCCTGCGCGAGGCCGATGTAGTGTCGGCCGACGGCTTCGTCCGCGATCCAGCGCGACCAATACATGGGAACATCGACGAGGAACATGTAGGCCACATAGGCAAGGCCGCCGGCGCACCAGAGCGCGAGCAAGGGCCGGCGGGCCGCCGTGCAGCGCGGCCAGACGGTGGCCATGCCGGTGACGAGCAGCGCCACCGCCACCCCCCATAGCGATTCCTCAAAAACGTGGCCGATATTCGAGGTGGTCAGCACCGAGTACCAGGAGCAGGCTTCCGCGATCGCGATCAGCGGCACCAAGGCCATCGACGCGATCTTGCCGACGGCGCTGCCGGTTGCCCGCGAACTTTCGCGCAGCATGAGAGACCATTGTATGACGAAGCATAGCTCCGCAAAAGTGGCCACCGAGCGCCCGACGATGACGCTCGATAGCCAGGTGTTGAACAGGCACAGGCGCGGAACGTCAAAGACCGGCAGCGCGGAACGAAACGCACAACCGAAGACATAAATCGCGGACAGCAGGAGTTGCAGGCGCCGCGCGGCATGGACGTCGGGCGCCATGACAGAGCGCCCACGATTCAGCTTGATCGCCGACAGCGACCACAACAGTATGTTGAGCGCCGCCACCCCGCATAGCAGGGACCACCAAGAGATCACGCGCACTGACATCATCCGGTCATAATGACATGATAGGCGCCGCGACGCGATTCAATTACCTGTCGTCCGGGACGCGCCTGCCGGCCGAGGCCGGGCAATCCAGCGCTGCGCGGGCGCCGGCGGGAGCACCGGTCCCGCCGGCACTACTTATACGTCGGGCTCCAACGGCGGGGGATCGGCCACCAATGGTGGAGATGGCTCGATCGTGATCACGATCGTTACCACGACCTAGCGCGACTGTCGGCGATATCGTCCGCCGCTTTGGACGGTTCGAGGGCCGCGATGATTGTCTTGAGCGACTGCTGATCGATCGACGCCGACACGGTCACGCCGGCGGCGTTGGTCGTCGTCGACACCGGCAGCGTCTGCTTGATCAAGGTCGCGCAGGTCAGGATCTGGTATGACGCGACCAGACGCTGGGCCATGAACGTGAACAGCGAGTTCGCGGCGGCCGGGTCCGGCGACACGATCGCGGTCAGCATCGCTTGATCGAACGCCATTCGTCCCGGCGCAATCCGCAAAATCTGCCGGCAATAGCGCGCGGTGTCCGCATCCCCTTCGGCCGAAATGACCGGCTGATCCACACCCACGCGATACAGGTTCACCTTCAGCAGACTGTCGATGCCGTCGATCTGCACCATGGGATTCCCCGAAGGAATGAGGGCAATCGGTGTTTGCTGATGAGCGCCGGCCTGCAATTCATTGAGCGCGAGCGCCGGCACGTTTTGACCCGGGTCGGCCAGATCTGGCGCCGTCCAGGCTTGGCAGCCGATCGCCGCGTCCACGAAGATGTCGAGCAGCCGATTGTCGCTGGGGTTTCCGATCACCGTTGCGTTCGGCAACAGCGTGCGATTCGCCGCCGTGTCCTGCGCCGTCGTACCGTTCGTGTTCGCGAGGTACAGCGTGGGCAGATTGTCGCTCTGGTCTTGATCGACGATGAAGAAATCCCGCGTCGTCGGACAGACCCCGCCGTCCTTGGCGGTTCCCAGCGGCGGCACCTTCAATTTACCGGCACGGATGGCCATCCTCGCGGCTTCGTAGAACGCAAATGCGTTGCAGTACGCGTATTGCGAGAACACGCTGCCCGGAGTTCCGTTGACACACTTGCTCTCGTCGAGTCGACCGCCGTAGGCCGATTGAAGAGTCAAGTCATTCCCGTCGAAGCCAAACCAGAGCGCCACGATGGCGCCGGCGGGAAGGATGGGAACCACCGGCGCCACGGCCGGCGTCGTGCCCCGGTCGATGACCAGCGGATTATAAATGGAGATGGCGCCCGTGGCCGGATCGAGGATCGCGGCCTGTACGAATGCGGACTGAGCGCCGTTGACTTCATTGCAGGGGCCCATGGAGGGATCCGTCGCGAGCAACCGATAAGGAGTGGCGAGTCCGGCGGCCGTCAGCGGATGCTCCGGAACGATGATGGTGCAATTCGCATTCGGCGTCGCCGGCGGCGCCGTGGATACAGGCGGCGGCGCGGCATGCCGATGATGCTCGAATTCCCGCGCCTTGCTCGGCGCTACTGAAGACTCCTGCGCAGACGCCGTTGCCAACAAGGTGAAGCACGCAATCGCAACCGCGCCGGACGCGGCGAGTCGATGCAGCTTGCTGATGCAGTGAAATCCATTGGTTGTTCGCATGCTAACTCCTCGAGTTTCCAAACGCACGATCGTTGCTTCGACGACCGCTCCAGTGCGCAACTTCTAACACGCTCGCCCGACCGGCGCGCCTGTCTCAACCGTCAGACAAAAAAACTTTTCGCATGTCGTCGGCGCCCGACATTTCCGCGGCGCGCGCTGTCGTCAGCGTGAGACAGCGCGCGCGGCGTCTGTCGTGATGGCGAGACAGTTGACGTTACCTGTCCACATTTGGATATATGAACCACGAAACCTGCGAGCGCATCTTTGTAATCGATGAGTGACACGAGGAACAATGCAGCGAATCGACTTTGACATTGCCATACTCGGCGCCGGACCCGGCGGACTGAGCGCCGCCGCGCGCGCCGCGGAGCGCGGTCTGTCGCATGTGCTGCTCGAAGCCGCTGAACAGCACGCGAATACGATTCAGCAATATCAGCGCCGCAAGCACATCATGGCGGAGCCCTGCCTGCTGCCGTTGCGCAGCGACATCCCCTTCGATGCCGGCCGGCGCGAGGACGTTCTAGCGGGCTGGCAGGACCGCATACAACGATCGAATATCAACGTGCGCTACCGGGCGGAGGTCGTGAAGATCACGCGCACTCAAGGGGCATTTTCGATCGAGCTCAAGAACGGCGGCGCCATCCGCGCCAATCGCGTCATTCTCGCTCTCGGCATCCAGGGAAATCCGCGCCGCTTGGGCGTCCCGGGCGATGATCACGCGTGCATCCAGACCACGCTCGACTGTGCGGACGATCACGAAAAGGAGACCATCATGATCGTCGGCGCCGGCGATTCGGCGATCGAAAACGCGTTGGCGCTATGCGCCACCAATCGCGTGATCATCGTCAATCGCGGCGACTCATTTCCGCGCGCCAAGGACAGCAACGCCCAGCGCATCCGCAAGGCGATCGAAGCGGGTTCCGTGCACTGCGCCTACCGCGCCGCCGTCGTCCGCGTCGACGACGCGGGCGGCCCGAGCGGCCGCTCCGCCTGCCGCGTGCTGTTGAAAACGGGCACGGGCGAGGTCGAGCACGTCTGTCATCGCATCATCACGCGATTGGGCGCGGTGGCGCCGCGCCGCTTCATCGAGCCGATCGGAGTGCGCTACGTCGCCGGCGACCCGGACGCGCTGCCGGAACTATCCACCCGATACGAAACATCGGTGCCCGGACTGCACATCATCGGCGCACTGGCCGGCTATCCGCTCATCAAGCAGGCGCTCAATCAGGGCTATGAAGTCATCGAGCACCTCTCGGGACACCCGGTCGAGCCGGCGGACAATGCGATTCTCGCCTCCAAGCTCGACGCAGTTCCTTTCGGCCACGATGTGGACGCGACGCTCGATCTGATTCAGGAGCGGGTGCGTCTGTTTCGCGGGATCAACAAATTGATTCTGCGCGAACAGGTGATGGCGAGCAGCGTGCGGGTGCTCGAGGCCGGCAACGAAATCTTCCTGCGCGGCGAGTATCTGCGCAACGTCTACAATGTGCTGCAGGGCGAGGTGCACCTGTATTCACCCGAAGGTGCGCGCATGACCATCTGCGCCGGCCAGTTCATCGGCGCTGTGGCGCTGATTTCCGGGCGCCCCAGCGAGGCGACGGCGATCGCCGGCCCCGATTGCGTGCTGCTCGAGACACCGCAGCGAATGATGAAGAAACTGATGCGCAGCGAACCGTCGGTGAAGAAATTCGTCGACCGCATCTATATCCTGCGCAGCCTGAAATACCTGCTGAAGAGAAGCGCGGATTCGCGGATAGTCTACCGGCTCGCGCGGGACGCGCGCATCCACCGCCTCGATGCGGGACAAATTCTCTTCAATGAAGGCCATCCGGTCGATCGGGTCTATCTTCTGCGGCGCGGCTCGGTCACCCTGTCGCGTCGCGCCGAGGGCAAGGACACGGTCATCGACTATTGCGCAGCCGGCAGCATCGTTGATCCCATCGGCCGAACCTCCGGCCAGGTCGTTCGCGCGGTGACCGCCACCGCGACGGTCGCGACCGAAGTCGTCAGCCTGAATCATGCCTCATTCGTGTACGAGCTTCGCAACGACGCGGAGCTCGTCAAGCAACTGCAGACACGGCGCGCGCGCACACTCGAACAGCATGCGCACCTGCAAGCGCGGCCGGATGCCGGGAATATCATGTCGTTCTTGATGTCGAACGGGGTCGGCGAAGCGACCAATGTGCTGGTGATCGACGAAACGCTCTGCATCGGGTGCGATCAATGCGAAACCGCCTGTGCGTCGACCCATCAGAACGTCTCCCGTCTCGACCGGCGCGCCGGTCCGACCTTCAATTCCCTGCACCTGCCAACCTCGTGCCGCCACTGCGAGCATCCGCACTGCATGAGCGACTGCCCGGCCGATGCGATACACAAACTGCCGAACGGCGAAGTGTCGATCGACGACACCTGCATCGGTTGCGGCAATTGCGAGGAGAATTGTCCTTACGGCGTCATTCAAATGGCCGAAGTGCCGGTGAGCACCGGGTTCATCGACCGGCTGCTGCGGCGAAGCATTCCAGAGCCCGTCAAGACCGCGGTCAAGTGCGATATGTGCGTCGATATGAAATCGGGGCCTGCGTGTGTGAACGCCTGTCCGACGGGAGCCGCCATCCGCATCCACGCCGAAGATGTCGTGCAGTTGGCGTCGAAGCGCGTAGCATCCGCGTAAACCGCTCGAGAGCAGCTGATGCATCAATCTTTCTTGAACATCCAGCGCTATCGCTACGCGCTCTATGCGGGTCTGCTCGGAGCGGGCTGTATCGCCGCGTACGTCGTCGACTCGTGGCGCGAGCGCCCCGCCGGCGATACGGTGCTCGGCTACACGCTGGGCGGAATCTCCGCGGCATTGGTATTGTTTCTGATGGCCTACGGAATCAGGCGCCGCTCATTCCATGCGCGTGCCGGCGCGACCAAACACTGGCTGTCGATGCACGTATACCTGGGTCTCTGTGTGCTGCTGATCGCGACGCTGCATTCCGGATTCCAATTCGGCTACAACGTCCACACGCTCAGCCTCGCGCTGCTGTGCGTCGTCGTGCTGAGCGGCAGCTGGGGGGTCTATGCGTACCTTCGTTATCCGGCGCTGATCGCGCGCGAACGCGGCGCGGTGTCGCGCGAAGAACTGCTGTCGCGCCTCGCGGAGGCCGACCGTCAGGCCATGCAGTTTGCCGCGGCGCTCAACCTCGAAGTGCGCGACCTGATTGCCGACGCCATTCGCCGCACGCGCTTGGGCGGCAGCGCGTGGGCGCAGCTTCGCGGCCGCGACGAATCGACGCTGCTGCTGGTGCCGCTGCACGAGCCGGGATACTCGCGCGTGGTCAGCAACCGCGGACAGCAGGCGTTGATTGCCGAGCTCGCGAAGCACCAGGCGACGACTCAGGATCGCGACGCGCAAGAGACGCTGCACAATTTGCTGCAGATCAGCGGCGATAAGGCCGTGGTGCTGCGGCGACTGCAGCGCGACGTTCAAATCCAGGGCCTGCTGCAGTTCTGGCTCTATCTCCACGTCCCCTTGAGTTTCGGGATGCTGGCGGCGCTCGCCGTGCACATCTTCTCAGTTTTCTATTACCGGTAGCCGCCGTGCGCGTGGTGCTCCGCACAGTCCGCGACCGTCGCGCCGCGGGTCAGCCACGCCATCGCCAGGCGGTCTTCGACGCCGCCATCGTGACCATCGGCCGCGGCGCGGATCAACTGATCCAGATCGCCGATCCGCGGTTGGCGTCGGCGCATGCGGTGATCGAACGGCGCGGCAATGCGCTCACCTTGCGGGCGCTCACCGAACTGCCCATCGCCGTCAACGGAAGTCCGCAGCACCGGACGACTCTGGCGCGCGGCGACGTGCTCTCGTTCGCCGATGGGCGCCTGCGCGTGGAGGACTTGCGGGCGGACGGCGTGGTGGTGCTGCGGCTCGACCTGCCGGCGGCTGCCGCGTCCGATGCGACGCTTCCCGCGGACGCACGATCTTTGAAGGAGGCGGGTGTGCGCGCGGCGCCCGCTTCTTGGGCCCTCTGCTTGAGCGTACTGGCGCTGACGCTCCTCTGGCCGATGCTGACCTCGCTCAACACGCCGCTGCGAGCACAGCTGCGCGATACGCCGCTCGTTCCGAGCGACGCGCTGTGGCAACCGGGATCTTTGCACACCGCGCATCAATCGATCGGCGGCAACTGCAACGCCTGTCACCGGACGGCCTTCGATCGCGTCGAGGATCGCGCCTGCGCCGCCTGTCATCTGGGCGTGCAAAATCATGTCGCGTCCGGCTCGCCGGCGCATCTGCTGTTTGCGGGCATGCACTGCGCGGACTGTCACGTCGAGCATGCGAGCCCGAGTCGATTGGTCGACTCGAGCTCGCGGCCCTGCGTCGCGTGTCACGCGAACTTGAGCCAATTCGACCCGCAGACGACGCTGCAGAACGTCACCGACTTCGGCAGCGGGCATCCGGATTTTTCCCTCGCCATGCTCGAACCCCAATCCGCGGGCACCGACCTCGTGTGGCGCACGCGCATGGTCCCGGCCGGCTTTCGGCCCAAGCCGGAAGAGCATTCCAATTTGAAATTTTCACACCAGGTCCACATGGACGAACACGGCATCAAGTCCCCCGACGGCGATCAGATGCTCAAGTGCGGCGATTGCCACCGGGCCGATGCCGGCGGCCGCACCATGGCGCCGATTCGCATGGAACTACATTGCGCCCGATGTCATTCGCTGCAATTCGATGAGAACGACGCGGCGACGGCCGTCCCGCACGGATCGTTGAAATTGTTGTTCACCGCACTGCAAGAACACTTCAGCCGGATGTTCCTGCAGAATGGGGCGGCCGACACCCGACAGTCCGAACGGCGGCGCCCCGGCGGTGAGCAAACCGTCATGACACATGATGAACAGCGGCGCGCGCTCGAATGGACCACCCGCCAGTCGCTGCAGGCCGCTCACGAACTCCTGGAGAAGCGCGTGTGCGTCGAGTGTCATACGGTCAGCGCAGCACCGGGCGTGACGGGATTCGAGCGCTGGCGGGTGGAGCCCGTCAAGCTCGAGTCGTCGTGGATGCCGCGGGCGCAGTTCAGTCACGCGGCGCACCGCAGTTCGACCTGCATCACCTGCCACGACAAGGCGGACAGCGCGCGCAACAGCGGCGACATCTTGATGCCCCACATCCAGCAATGTCAGGTCTGTCATGGCGGCGGTCAGGATCAGAAGCGCTTGGCATCGGATTGCACGATGTGCCATCGACTGCATTTGCCGGGACGCGGAGACTTTATTCGGGTTCCCGCCGAGCATCCGGCGGCGCCGAGCAGCGCCTCCAGGGTTCCGTAATGGCGCGAGCCTGGCCCGCGCTGATCTTGACCTGCACCGCGATGGGCGCCGCGTCCGCCCAGAACGCCGCCCCAGCTCCAGGCGTCATCGCAGCACCGATCGCGCCGACGATATCGGGCGATGCGCCGTGCCCGCAGACTTCGGCCGGCGCCGGTTCCGAGGCTGCGCGGCGCCGCCCGGGCGCGCCCGCGGCGCAGGCGGCGCCCGCGGCGGATTGCGATTCCGGCCGTCTGCCGCGCGTGTCGGGCGAGGAAATGCCGGCACCGGCCGCGGTGCCGGATCGTTGGCGCCTCGTCGATGACATGGGCTATCGGATCGATTGGCTCGATTCCTACCGCGGCAACAATCCGCTGAAGGGCGATTGGCCCGTGTTCGGCGGCGAAGACTTTTTAAATTTGAGCGCCGTGAGCGGCACCTTGCTCGAGGAGCGGCGCATTGCATCCTCCGCGGCGGGTGCCCCCGACGCACAGGGGCCGCGCACGGCAACCCAAGGGGAACTCTTTTTCAACCAGAGCGCGTCGATCGATGCCGTGCTCTACCGCGGCGACACGGTGTTCCGCCCGCCCGACTGGCAGTGGCGCATCACGACCGTGCTCTCGGAGAGCGGCGTTCACGCCGACAGCGCCACGGAGGATGCGACCACGGTAGCGCTTCAGGGATTGTCGTTCGAGAAGCACCTGCGCGATGTGTCCGTCCACGACGACTTCGACAGCGCGCGCGTCGGTATCCAGCCCCTCACCAGCGACTTTCGCGGCTTTCTGTTGTCGGATCAACCGCTGGCGTTGCGGCTGTTCGGCACCCGCGACAACAATGTGTTTCAGTACAACCTCGCGTTGCTGCGCAGCCTGCGCAAGAACGCCGTGAACCTCAACGACTTGGGCGCCGGCCTGCCGCACAATGAAGCGCTGTTGGCGAATCTGTATTGGCAGGATTTTCCGCGCACCGGGATCACGTCCGTGTTCGTCGCGGCCTACGACCACAACCGCGAGCCCGGCATGCAGGAACTGCTCGATTCCGGCGGCGATGCGAATGCCCCGGCGATCCGCGCCCGGCACGACTATGACGTCGGCTATTTGGGCTACGGGATCGACGGTCACTTTGGATGGCTCAATGCCACCGCCGTGACGTATGGGGAACTCGGACGCGAGCAGCAGGGCACGTTCAACGACGCCTCGGAGAATCTCAAAGCCTGGTTCGCCGCCGGCGAATTATCCGTGGATGCGGACTTAAGGCGCTGGCGGCTCTCGTTGCTGCATGCATCGGGCGATGCCAATCCGCATGATCGAAGCGCGACCGGATTCGACGGCTTGACCGCCAATCCCGTGTTTGCCGGCACCGATTCGAGCTTCTTCATTCATCAGCAGTTGGCGCTCTCGGGCGGAGCCTTCGATCTGAAATTGCGCAATGGACTGTTGCCGACGTTGAATCCGACCGACAGCGGCGGCCAGGACAACTTCAGCAACCCCGGTCTCGATCTCGTGGGCGGTGGGCTCGACTGGGACTTCGCACCGAAATGGCGCCTGTCGTTCGACGCCAACCAGCTCTGGTTCGACAAGACCGGGGCTCTCGCCGAACTCATGATGCGGCCGGTGCCACGCGATTTCGGCGCGGAACTCGCGGTGAATGCATTTTGGCGTCCGTTCGCCAACCAGAACGTGATCCTGCGCCTCTCCAATGCCGTGCTCATGCGCGGTGCCGGTTACCGGGCGCTGTACGACGGCGGCATGCCCTACTCCTCGTTCGTGTTTCTCACCGTGAGCTATTGAGATGTCGACACACTTCCGTTTGATCCTGCTGCTGGCCATCGGCTGCACGAGCACCGCGCGCGGCGCCGAATCGGAGTCGCCCTTCGTGTCGGCGCCGCCGTATCAAAGCGACGCGTCCGTGGCCACCAAGAGCAAGGGCTGCCGAAGCTGCCACCTCACCACGGACAGCGCGACGATGCACGACACCCCGGCGGTACGCCTCGGCTGCAGCGATTGCCATGGCGGCGACAGCACGGTTGCGCTCACCGGCGACCTCAAACCGGGGAGCGCCGGCTATCGCGACATCGAGGCCCGCGCCCATGTGCAGCCGCGCCATCCGCGCGAATGGAAGAGCGCGGGCGGTGCGAATCCCGAACGCAGCTACACGCTGCTCAACCGCGAAAACCCGGCGTTCATCCGCTTCGTCAATCCGGCCGATTATCGCGTCGTGCGCGAGGCGTGCGGCGCCTGTCATATGCAGATCATCGACAAGGCGCTGCGCAGCCTGATGGCGACGAATGCCATGTTTTGGGGCGGTGCGTCCTACAACAACGGCGTGCTGCCGTTCAAGAATTACACCCTGGGCGAAGCGTATACCCGCGACGGCGAAGCCGCCTCGATCAGCGGACCGCCTCTGGCGGACCCTCATTCCGCGGAGTTGTTGCATGGGGTGGTCCCCAGTTTGGCGCCGCTCCCACCCTGGGAATCCGTGCGGCCCGCGGATGTGTTTCGCGTCTTCGAACCCGGTGGCCGGGTGGCCGGCAATTTATTTCCCGAAACCGGCCTGCCGAACTTAGGCGGGCTGCAGCTGCTCAACGAACCCGGGCGCCCCGACGTGCACGCCTCGAATCGCGGCCCCGGGACCGGCGCGCGCGTCGCCATTCCGTTGATCAACATTCAGAAAACGCGGCTGAATGATCCCTCGATGTGGTTCTTGGGAACGAACGATCAGCCGGGCGATTACCGCAGCTCCGGCTGCACCGGCTGCCATGTGATCTATGCCAACGATCGCGATCCGGCGCATTCCGGTCCGTATGCCGCGTATGGACATGACGGCCGCACGCATACCGTCGATCCGACCATCAGCCAACAGGAGTCGGGCCATCCGCTCGAACATCGTTTCACGCGCTCGATTCCCACCAGCCAGTGCATGGTGTGTCACATGCACCAACCCAATATGTTCATGAACACCTTCATGGGCTACACCATGTGGGACTACGAATCCGATGCGCCGCTCATGTGGCCCAAAGAACAAAAATATCCGTCGGCAGAGGAGACGCGCGCCGTCAACGATCGGAATCCCGAAGGCGCCGCGCCGCGCGGCAATTGGGGCAATGTCGATTTCCTCGGCCGCGTCGCCGACCTGAATCCGCAGCTGCAGGACACGCAGTTCGCCGACTATCACGGCCATGGCTGGAATTTCCGCGCGGTGTTCAAACGTGACCGGCATGGCACGCTTCTCGACAAGGACGCCCGGCCGGTGAGCGACGCTGACCCGGATAAGTTTCACAAAGCGGTGCAGCTCACCTCCATCCACATGGAAAAAGGCATGCAATGCGTGGATTGCCATTTCGCGCAGGACGCCCACGGCAATGGCTATATTTACGGCGAAGTGGCCGCGGCGGTCGAAATCGATTGCGTCGATTGCCATGGCACGGTACGAAGCCTGCCGACGTTGCGCAGTTCCGGGCCGGCCGCGCCGCCCGGAGGCACCGATCTGTCGCTGCTGCGAAATCCCGACGGCCGCAAGCGCTTCGAGTGGCGCGGTACGGATCTGTATCAGCGCTCCCTCGTCGACCCGGCGCGCGAATGGCGGATCAAACTGGTGAAAAATATCGTCAACCCGGCGTCCACCGATTACAACGTCCGCGCCGCGCAGGCCAAGCTCATGAGCCGCGACACCGTTACGCAGCACTGGGGCGCCGACGTCGATGATGCGCACCTGGCGCACGGCAATGACAACATGGAATGCTACAGCTGCCACACATCATGGACCACTAGCTGCGGCGGTTGTCATCTGCCCACGGAGACCAACTGGAAAACCCCGAGCCATCACTACGAAGGCGGCGACGCCCGGGTCTTCGCCACCTACAACCCGCAAGTCGCGCGCGACGACATGTTCATGCTCGGACGGCGCGGCGGGGCCGACGGCGGGAAGATCGCGCCGGTGCGATCGAGCTCTGCACTCGTGGTCTCGGCGACCAATACGAATCGCGAGCACACATATATTCAGCAGCCGCCGATCTCCGCGAGCGGCTACAGCTCGCAGGCGTTCAACCCGCACTACCCGCATACGGAGCGCACGGCCGAAACCAAGACCTGCGATGACTGTCATCTATCGGCGCAGGGCGATAACAATGCCATCATGGCGCAGCTGCTCCTGCAGGGGACGAACTTCGTCAACTTCGTGGGCTACGACGCCTGGGTCGGCACCGCCGGCGGCATCAGCGCCATTCAGGTGACCGAGTGGGAGGAACCCCAGGCGGTCATCGGCAGCTATCTGCACCGCTACGCGTATCCGGATTACTTCAAGCGGCACGAGGCGAACCAGCGGCGCCTGCAGCACGCCCAGGATCATGCGGGCGGCGCGGCGAGCTGTCTGCAGTTGCGCGGCGAATATCTGTACGCGGCGGAGGGTCGGCGTGGATTGCAGGTTTACGACGCCGCCAACGTCGGCAACAAGGATTTCAGCCAGAGCTTCACGGCGTCCGGCGCGAAGCTTGCGACGAGCGATGCCTCGTGCGTCGCGCTGCCGACCAACCAGCCGATCGACCCGCCGCGCAATCGAGGCGCGCTCATGAGCGGCGAGAATCAGGAGCAGCCCTTTCATCCGCTCTACAATTATGCGCTGCTCACGGATCGGCGCGAGGGATTGATACTGACGGACGTCAATACTTTTTCCGACGGCGATCCGCGCAACAATGTCCTCTCCCGGGCACTCACGTTCAACCCCGGCGGCATTTTGAACGGAGCCCGCCACCTCACCATCGGCGGCCACTTTGTCTATGTGATTGCCGACGCCGGACTCATCATCTTGAACCTCGATGCGCCGCTCGCGCCGGTGGTGATGAGCGTCGTGCCGCTGCATGACGGTCGCGCCGCGGCGCTGCAGTTCCGTTATCTCTTCGTGACCGATGCGGACGGCCTGCAAGCCATCGATGTCACCGACCCCGCTCATCCCCGCGTGACGCCGCACAATGTCGTTCCGCTCGAGAATGCACAGCGAGTCTATGTGGCGCGCACCTACGCGTATGTGGCGGCCGGCCGCCAAGGCTTAGGGATAGTCGATGTGGAGCGGCCGGAAAGCATGCGGCTCGCGCAGGTTTTCAACGGCGGCGGAGAACTGCGTGATGCACGCGATGTGGTGGTTGCTTCGACCAATGCGTCGCTGTTTGCCTATGTCGCCGATGGCGGCGGCGGCCTCAAGGTCATCCAGCTCACTTCGCCCGCGTCCCAACCGAAGTTCTACGGATTCAGCCCCGAACCGAAGCCCGAGATCATTGCGAGCTACCTGACGCGCACCCCGGCGCTGGCGCTCTCCAAGGGGCTCGATCGCGATCGCGCCGTCGATGAGACCGGACATCAAATGGCGGTTTTCGGCCGGCGCGGGTCCGGACCTTTCACGCTCGCGGAAATGCGCAAACTGTATCTCGACGTCGCCGGGCAGCCCTGGTTCGCGCAGCCCGTCGCCAAATGAGTTGCGCCAAGATGACCCGCACCGGATTCTGCGAAATAGGTATGCCGGGCGCCCTGCGCCGCGGCGGCACCGTATTTCTCGGCGGGATGCTGTGCCACGCCGCTCTGGCCGCCCCCTTGCCGTACCAGTCGCCAGACAAGCATCTCGGCGTCGCCAGTTGCGCTGCATCGCTCTGTCATGGGTCGGTAACGCCCAACCCGAACTACAAGGTGCTGCTCAACGAATTCGTCACCTGGTCCCATCAGGATGCGCACGCCAAGGCTTTCCAGGCGCTGACGAGCGCGCGCGGCCGCTCGATCGCGGCCAAACTGGGCTTGGCCTCCGCGGAGAACGCCAAGGTGTGTTTGGATTGCCATGCGGACAACGTCGCGGCGGCGCGGCGCGGCGCGAAGTTCTCCGTGACGGACGGCGTGGGCTGCGAGGCCTGCCATGGCGGCGCGGAACGCTGGATCGCCAGCCATGCGGCCGCGAAAGCCACGTATCAGAACGACGTCGGCTCGGGGCTTTATCCGAGCGCGAACCTCGCGGAGCGCGCACTGCTGTGCGAATCCTGTCACGTCGGCAACGCCGACAAGGCGGCGACGCACGACATGATGGGCGCCGGTCACCCGCGTCTGAGTTTTGAATTGGACACCTATCTCGCGCTCGAACCGCCGCACTACACGGTCGATGCCAACTACCGCCGCCGCAAACCCGCGTTCAATCACACGCAGACCTGGGCCGCGGGACAACTGCAGGCAACGGTCCTGCAACTCGAGTCGCTGCAGGGAGAATTCGTGCGTAAGGGCGGGGTGTTTCCGGAACTGTCCCTGTTCAACTGCGGCGCCTGCCACGATTCCTCCATGCAGCGTCCCGAATGGCGGCGGCGCGCCATGACCGAATTGACCGCCCCCGGCATGGTGCCGCTCAACGATGCGTACTGGCGCATGAGCTGGTTGATCGCGCGCGCCATGGATGCGCAGGAGGGGTCGCGCCTGCTGGCGCGGGCGCAAGCCCTGCAGCGAGCGGTGCTGGTCAGCCGCGATCAAGTCGCCGCGGGGGCTCGCGAGCTGCAAACAGTGGTGCAACATCTGCAGCCGCGCGCTGCCGGCGACCCGTGGACCGCGGCGCAGACGTCGAGCATCCTGCAGAGCATCCTGCAAGCGGGGTCGGACGGGGAATTTCGCGACTACTTGGGCGCCGAGCAGGCGGTCATGGCGGCCGAACTGCTGCTGATTGATATGGGTCAGGCCACGCGGCTTCGACCGCAACTCGACACACTGTATCGGCTGGTCAAGGATGTCGACGCCTACCGCTCGGCGGACTTCATGGCGGGAGTGCAGGCCTTGCGGGCGGCGTTGTGAACTGCGGATGCTCGGACACGGCATCGCACGAGGAGGCATCATCGGCGCGCGAACCGAAGGGAGCCTTCGCGTCGCTGCGCCGCCACTTGGCCAACCATTCCGCCCCCAGCAATTCATGGCGCCACGGCAAGGCCGCGGCGGCCGCCGATAACGCGATCGTGGTTTCAGCTTTGGGTCCGGTGCCGCGGCCTTTGGCGACATAAAACCCCGCCGCCAGCATGGCCGAGCGGACGGCCGTGGAGCTGGTATACGTGAACAGCTCAACCGGCCTTTGCGAACACAGCGCCGCGAGCTCGCGAAACGCCGGCAGTGTCCATAACGTGCCGTCCGCCTTGCAGGAGAATGGATCGAAGAAAATGATGTCGGGCGCCGGCGCATCGAATTTTCGCACCGCGAAGTCGCCCGGCAGCAGTACCCAGTCGATCGACGAGGAGTGGTTTGTCCAGCGGCCTTCTTTCATCAGCGTATGCGGCGCCGCATGCCGTAGATACTTGAACAGTCGCGGATGTTCGAGCGCGAGCCCGAGCGAGTCGAAGTCATTCTCGAAGCTGACCAGCGTCAGGCGCCGCGCGGTCGGCGCCGCGTCTTCCACCGCGAGGATGGCGGCCATGGCATTGGTCGCAGCGCCCAATCCCACATCCCACACCACGAGCGGTTCCGCAGCCCCGTCCTGCAATCGTTCGATGAGCCGCGACTGCTCAACGTAGAGCGTTTGAGCCTCATCACCGCTGCCCACGTGCATCACTTCACCCGATGCCGTGTCGCGAATGTAGCCGATCTCATCGCGGACGATGACCTCGTATCGGCCGCGCTTCAGTTTGAGTTTGCGCAGCGCGGCCCGCGTGACGTGGGAGGCCCGTTTGCCATAGCTGTCGCGCGCATCGAGCACGTCGCGCTGCGTCTGATAAAACGGCAGCCAGGTACCGTCCAGGATGTGCGCGCGCATGCTGCGCATCAAGTGCAGGTAGAAATGCGTGTTGTGAAGCCCCAAGAGCTGCCAACCCAGGCTCTCGTGCACGCGTTGCAGATGAAAGAGATAGGCGATGGAATACGTCGCGCACGTGGAGCAACCGCAGGCGGGATCGAGCGGCCCCTCCATGCCGCGATACGCGGCACGCCGTAAATCGCGTCGCCCCAGACTCGTAAATGCCACCCCCTGCCGGGCGAGGGAGGTCGGTAAGATGCAATCGAACATGTCGACCCCACGGTGCACGGCCTCGAGCAGGTCACGCGTGGTGCCGACCCCCATCAGATAGCGCGGACGATCGACCGGCAGACACTCCGTCACGGTCGCCGTGCAATCCTCGCGCTGTTCACGGCTCTCTCCGACCGCGAGACCGCCGATTGCGTAACCGTCGAAGGGCAGCTCGGTGATGGCACGTGCGCTCTCGATGCGCAGATCCCCGTACCGGGCGCCCTGCACGATGCCGAACAGCGCCTGTGCGGAGTCGCCGCGCGCAGCGAGGCTGCGAACCGCCCAACGATGCGTCAATTCCATCGCGCTGCGTGCCACGCTGTGCTCTACGGTCGAGGGCACGCAGTGATCGAGCACCATCATGATGTCCGAGCCGATCACCTTTTGGGTCGCGATGCTGCGTTCCGGACTCAACCGTATCCGAGTGTTGTCCACGTAACTCGTGAATTCGGCGTACTCCTCGCAGAGGGTACGGGCGCCGGGCAATGAGAATATTTGATAGCCGCCGGAATCCGTCAAGACCGACCGCGGCCAATTCATGAAGCGATGGATCCCGCCAAATTTCTCCAGGATCGGAACGCCCGGCCTGAGCAACAAGTGGTAGGTGTTGGCGAGCAGCACTTGCGCCCCGCTTGAAAGCAGATCCTCGCGGCGCTGCGAAGGCACCGCGGCGTGCGTGCCCACCGGCATGAACGTGGGAGTCAGCACTTCGTCGTGCCGGGTCCGAAGGCGCGCCGCACGGGCGCGTGAGCCTGCCGCCGTGGCCTCGATCATGAAATCCAGCCGGCTCACGCTGCGCAAACTCGTCAAGGACCGACGGGGCGGGACGCCGGGCCGACATCGTACGGCTGCGCCGCGCGCGCCTTGCGCACGAAGTAGATGGCCGACGAACTCACGAGCAGGATGCCGAAGGTACTTGCGCCGTAGGCACTCGCCATGAACACCTGCAGCCAATCGAGTTGCACGAGTCCGAAGTTGCGCCAAATCATCAGCGCGCAGCTCCCGACGTAGCCTGCGGCATCGGCAATGTAAATCAGAAAACCCGCCGTGCCCACCGTGCGGCTGACGGCGATCAAGCGATCGAACAGCATGGCGTTGAACGGCACGTAGGCCATATACAGGCCGCCACCGCTCAAGATCATCCAGGCGAGCGGCGACAGCAGCCCCGCCTGATACGCCAGCGTCGACAGACCGAGCAGCAGCAAACCGGCGGCCACGACGCCGTGAATGACGAGCAACGCGCGCACGTTATCGCGGACGGCGATGATCACACCGAGCACGGTCAATGACAGCACGGCCACCGGCAGTTCGCTCTCGGTGAACACCGCCGCCGCATTTCCGAATCCGAGTGCCGCCCAGATCTCCGCCGCAAAATTGTCGCGGAAATCCCGCACGGCGGTTGTCAGCACGTAGGCGGTGACGAGCAGCGCAATGCCGCCGCCGTAGCGGGCGAGGAACCGCGATCGCGCTTCGCGGCCCATCGGGCCGCGCCGTACGCGCTCCAATTCATCACGCGCCGTCGGCGGCGGCAGTTCCGACAATCCCCACACCGACAGGCACAGAAGCGGGAAGAAGAGCACGCCGGTCGCCGCCGGCATCCAGAACGGGCTCACATGCCACGCATCCATCAAGAGTTTACCGACCGATTTGACGGCGCCGGATGACACGATGAAGCTCGCGCACAAGATGGCGCCGAGCACTTCGGAGGTTCGCCGGCCTTCCATGAAGCCAAACACCAACCCCCAGATCAATCCGAGCGGCAGGCCGTTCAAGAACATCGCCAGGACATTCCACGGTGCCGGTACCACCGCGAACAGAAGCAGCGCCGCCCACGCGAAAAGAATGAGTTTCACGATGGCGCGGGCGCGCTCGTTCGGAGCGATTTCGGCGATCATTTTCACGCCAATCAACTTGGAGACCGCGTAGCCGGCCACTTGTGCGAGAACCAGGGCGATTTTGTAATCGAGCGCGAAATGCCATCCCGGAACCGCACCGTAGATGGCGGCCGAGAATGGCTTGCGAAACGCGTACATTGAAAAATAGGCGGAAAATCCCGCGAGACCGGCGAAGGCCGTGAACAGCAGAGGATTGGCTCTTTCGAGCAGTTGATGGAGTTTGCTGGTCACGAGAATTCCTGATTCTAATGCGTGGCGCATTCCTTTCGGGTTAAATTGTCGGCACGCAATGACGCATGCAGTCACAATCGGTCATGTCCGGCGCATTTGATGTTGCGATCGTCGGCGCGGGAATCATAGGGCTGGCCTGCGCTCGGGCGGCTGCACAGAAGGGACTGCGCGTGGTCGTGATCGACCGCGATGCCCAGGCCAACGGCGCTTCGGTGCGCAATTTTGGCTTCATCACGGTGACCGGCCAGGAGCGCGGCGCGGCGTGGAACCGGGCCCGCCGCACGTGTGCCATTTGGCGGGAAGTGGCGGAGGAAGCGGCAATTCCGATCCTGCAACGGGGTCTTTGGTTGTGCTCGCGCCGTCCCGAGGCGTTGCCGCTGCTCGAGGCCTTTGTGCAAACCGAAATGGGCGAGGGCTGCGAGATCTTGAGTCCCGCCGCCGCGCAGGCACGCTGCGCGGCGCTTACGCCCACCGGCGCGCAGGCGGTGCTCGTGAGTTCGATCGACATCCGGGTCGACTCGCGAGCCGCAATCCCACGGATCGCGGCGTGGCTTGGCGCGCGCTTTGGCGTCGAGTTTTTGCGTCAGACGGCGGTGCTCTCGGTCGAACCGCCACGGCTCGAGACCTCCCGAGGCGTGCTGCAGGCGGGGGCGGTCATCGTGTGCCCGGGGGACGATCTGACCGGACTCTTTGCGGAACGGCTCGCACGCTACGGCCTGACCCGCTGCAAACTGCAGATGCTGCGGCTCGCGAATCCAGGCTTTCGCCTGCCCGGCGCCCTGATGTCAGACTTGGGACTGCTGCGCTATGCGGGCTATTCACGGCTCAAAGAAGCGGCGCCATTGCGTTCCCGGCTGGAGGCCGAGCAGCCCGCTCACCTCGCGCACGGAGTCCATCTGATCGTCGTTCAAAACGCCGATGGCAGTCTCATCGTCGGCGACAGCCATGACTATGCCGCCACGCCGGATCCATTCGCCAGCGAGCACGTCGATCAACTGATTCTCGGGGAGTTCGCGGCGGCGACGGGCCGGCCTGCGCCGGCGGTGCTCGAACGTTGGACGGGGACGTATGCCTCGGCGGACGATAGGACGATGCTCATCGATGCGCCATCGCCCGGGGTGCGCATCGTCATGATCACCAGCGGCTCCGGCGCTTCGACCGGATTTGCAATTGGCGAAGAAGTGATTGCCGATCTTTTCGGCGGGAGTGCGAGTAATGGCCATACGTGACCGCTTCGATCTCGTCATTCTGGATTGGGCGGGCACCATGGTGGATTTCGGCTGCCAGGCGCCGGTGATCGCATTAAAGGAGGCCTTTGCACGGCGCGGTGTCGCCTTGAGCGAAGCCTTGGCGCGCCGCGACATGGGCAAGGCCAAGGAAGATCACGTGCGTGCGCTGCTGCAAGATCCTGCACTTGCCAACAGCTGGAAAGAAGCCCGCGGTGTTGCGCCCGCCGGCACGGATGTAGCCGCCCTCATGATCGATTTGGGTCCGCTGATGCGCGATCAAGCGGCACGCGCCGCGCGCCTCATTGATGGCGCCCGTTCCGTGGTTGAAGCGCTGCGCGCCGCGGGAGTGAAGGTCGCCTCTTCCACGGGCTACACGCGCGACATGATGGCGCCCGTCCTCAGTGAAGCGGCCGCGCAGGGCTATGTGCCGGATCATCTGGTTTGCTCGGGGGAGACGCCGGCTGGTCGGCCGAGCCCGTTGATGATCTACAAGGCTTGCGCCGAGCTCGGGGTGTGGCCGCTGTCGCGGGTGGTGAAGGTGGATGATACCGAGTCGGGGGTGGCCGAAGGCCGGGCGGCCGGCTGCTTTACCGTCGGAGTGGCTGCATCGGGTAACGGAGTCGGGCTCTCTGCGGAGGCGCTCGCGGCATTGCCCGCCGCGGATCGTGAGGCGCGCATCGAGGCGACCAAGAAATCGTTGCTCGCCGCCGGCGCCGACATCGTGATTGGAAGTGTCGCCGAACTCATTCGGGTTCTTTAAAGTGCGACGCTGCCCGACGGCGCGCCTTCCGAGATTGGCACAAGCACTGCTGCGTAATTGGGTTTACCTGGTCTCAAACTCGGCATTGCTCGTGACCGCAATCGTGGGTCAGCTATATAAACGAAAAGCCGTCGGGCGAGTGCCTCTGTTCGGCAACGCTCATAGGCTTCCCTCCAAG
>Ga0209611_10000454_pt1 | contig 60452 bp, 48 predicted proteins | sample S1TSphgellanicum_3_FD_187693 | JGI IMG/M metagenome (GOLD analysis project Ga0209611, IMG submission 187693) | Host-associated microbial communities from peat moss isolated from Minnesota, USA - S1T2_Fc - Sphagnum magellanicum MG (SPAdes) (version 2) | ecosystem: Host-associated > Plants > Peat...
AAAAAAAAAAAAAACAAAAAAAAAAAAAAGCCCCCCATTTGCTTTCTGCAAACACCCCATCCCACACCACCAAAAGAATAATTTTTCAGAAAATTAAAAAAATCTCACCTTCTTGCCTTGAAGAACAACCAAACTTCTCCTTCCCATGCCACCCAACAAACAACCCTTTGGGTTAATCCCCATCCCAAAAAAAATTCACCTATCCCAATCCCTTAAAAAACACCTCCTTTGGAAAGGGGTGGAACTATCCCATCCTCCCCTCTTCACCCAAAAAAAACCCTTTTGAAAAAGAAAAAAAAAAAGAAATCCTAACTCGTTGCCCCCTTTTCTTAAAGCTCCATTTACAACTTGTAATTCTTTCAATTTAATTGAATTATCCACTCTTTATACCTATTGAAACCTCATAATTAAAAAAAAAACAAAACCTTGCGAGAGGGGAAAAAAAAAAAAAAAAAAAAACTTTAACCCCTCTGCTCTCTTTAAATTTTCACCTTTAAACCCGTTGTACCCCCACCCAACTTTATAAACTAGTTGTGTTTGTCCCACACATGCTTGGTAAAACCTACATTCATACATGCATATCTATTATCTTAGGGCAATAATAAATTTTTATAACATAAAAGGCAACAACAATACCAAGAAAAAATCAATTAAAAATTAATTTCATCATGATTTTTGTTATTAAATCTTCATCAAAGATATATTGAAGGTTTAAAATAACATCAAATTAACTTTTAAAATTTATATTTCAAAAATGAATTTTATATTAAAATTGATGGGTTTTATCTTAATCAATTCTTGCATAATTTTTCAAATCTCATTTTAGTAAGATTTAAAGGAATTGAAATGAATTATTTGTATGTTTATCAAACAAATTTTGTTCAAAAAAATTAGTCATATGAATTGTTTTCTACATTTTATAGTGATATGAAACCTCGTGATACAAAAAGGAAAGTAACAACCTAAAAAGAATAAAATGATATATAGAGAGATGGGTAAATCAATTACTCAACATTCATATATTTTGAGAAAAAACCCAACAAATAGATGGGTAGATTTCAAAACAGCCCATCAATTGGATGGGTACACCCAAAATCTACACATGCCCATCCATTAGCTTGGGCCAATAAAAAACTTACACGCAAACCTATAACCTTATCCATTCAGCCAACTTTTGATTCTCTGACCCCTATACCCGCTCAGAAGGTGTTCCCAGAATGCATCTGTAGGACAGAGCCAACAAACTACCTTCCTTCGTAGATAGATGGTCACTGATTCTTGCATTGGCTAATATCCTTTGTACAAAAGGGTGGGCCCGTGGGCACCCCCCCCATCTGTGCACATTTAATTAGACCTATTTCAGTTTACTTTACATTTCTCTGTTTTGTCTGTAAGTTGGCCTAATTAAATAATTATGTTTTTGTTGCAATCAACATGGGTACCTAGGTGGTGGTTCTATGTCTTGACACCAATTACCTCACACTTACTAGCACCATGGCCACCTCAACTACAACTCAAGAGTATCCATCCCCACACAAGCCCACATCCCCACCCCCATATGCAATCAATCACCTTCAAAACGCTAGTTATTCATTCCCAAGGAAGTGAAGATTTGTACCATAAAATGTCTACAGGACAATTGTTGCCATACTACCATGTTTTTATTCAGCAGGCCATGGCCCATATTAGGTCAGCCGATATTCTTGCCACACATAGCCTAATAATGTCCACTAAAAAAAAACTCTTGCATTTCATCAACACAAAACAAGCATTGATTGTTTTGGAAAATTTTGTTGCACAAGAAAATTGAGAATTTTTTGGAAAAAAAAGGTTTTTTTTTATAGTTTTTTTAGTGTAAAAATTTGACTAAATTTTTTCTAACTTTTTGGAAAAAATTAGCCTTGAGTTTTTTAATATATATAAAAATTTGAGAATAAAAAACCTCGATGGCTGAAACTGAGGTAGGTGTCCCCTATTTAATAACAATTGACCCAAAAAAAAGTTAATCAAAATAAGAATTCCAAGGTGATATTTAGAAGCCAAAGGCCCACCTGTAAAAAAAATTCAAACTGGAGTTGGCTGAAAGTTGAAAGGTGGACAAAAAGCTGAAAGCACAACAAGTAACATATGAACTATGAGTTAAAACATTCCTCTCCCCCAAAGTCACTGATGCAGCTTTCTTGCATGTGTGAGAGTTGGGGGAAGGGGGTTGGGGCAGAACATGGGGTACCATGAAAAGCAACAGAGATGGCTACTAACTTTTACTTACAAGTTGTCACAAGAGTCCAACAGGTGCTTTGCTGCAACTCAGATACACACTCAGGTCTATCCTGATCAGTATGGAGATACCATGCTTTCTTGCTTGCTTGCTGGACATCAAAATTGTACACTCCCAGCAACAAAGCCACTGGTTCACAGCAAGAAAGAAAGAAAGAAAGAAAGCAGATCTCTCTCTGCATGCCAACTCCATACACCACCACCCACGTGGCTATGCTGCTTTTGAGGAACATATAACATCTCTCTTTCCTTCATCAGAAAACGAGGGATTTTCTCAAGAGTTCCAAAGTCTGGGTGCACAAGCAAATAGTTGATGCAAATGTCATACTAACAATGTCTTAAAGTGTTCAAGTTGATGCAAATGTCATAATAATAATAATAATGTCTTAAGTGTTCAAGTTTGTCATATTTGAAGGTTTTTGGCCAATGTTTGTGGTGGGGAGTTCCTTTGCTTTTATGCAGAACCTCTGGTTCTGAAAAATAAATTGGAAGTGTCTCAATTTTGCTACTAGTTCTAGTTCTGAAATTCATTCACAATTCAGACTTGTCTCTTCCTAACTAGTTAATTTGTTGAAAAACTTTGTACCTATACAATCTCTAGTCCTAAGGCTTGTGTAGGGGATTGTGTAATGTACATCGAGATCTTTGAATCCAAGTTTGAAAAAAATAATTCCCAATACTAGAATCACATGGTTTAGAAATTTGAGAATCCAAGCTCAAACCCTAAGAATCCTTCAAAAAAAAGAAAAAGAGTCAAGACCATTTATTCATGTTCTCTTCAAAAGGAAGAACTATCCAACACTCATATTAACATTGGTTGGTATCAAGACTGGTATCCAAGGCCCAACCAAGTTAGTTGTTATGACCAGAGGCAATAAAACACCCTAATATTGGACCTGAGGTAATACCAAATACTCAACATGTATAAACCAGCTTGGTAAGGCCTGTCACCTGAGGTAATAACTAGTGTTATCTGGATATTCATTTTTTTCAATACCAGATGAGGCGGTTCTCACAAAATTTTGAAATTTGATTTACACGCAGGGTATCAGTATTCTTTTTCCCAGATTTTTAGGATCAACCTGGTACCAATAATATTCTGGAATGGCCAGCACACCAAGATATCAATATTCTTTTTTTTAATGAATTAATAATTGCCGGATATACATAAGGGCTGATTTTGCAATAACCTACTTAAAACCGCCCAATCTGGTTATGCATATGGGTCAGTTTTTTAATAACTTGATTGAAAACCTCCAAATATTGTATCTAGGTCAGTTACTAGGATTACAAATTCTACATGTCAACAAATAGGACATAGGTATGACTTACACTTGATCACCATCACAATACAAATCAAAACATTGCATACATGACTTGCATCCAATTCCTCCCTATTGCTCACAATTTTTCTAAAAAAATATCAAAAGGAATTATTAGGTTTACAAAGTAGTGCGTTGGTTAATATTTCAATCATATTGATGTCAAACCTTTGGTTTTCTTAGATCTAAATAGAAAGAGTAGTCACCAAATTTACATTTCCTCACATGTAAACCTTCCTCTCAATAACTCTAATGTACATTCATTCATCTGAACCAAAGACATCAAGGTCAAATTTGAAGAGAGGCATTGGGGTCACCACTTTATATGGCAGGCAAACACAAAATCATCCAAAAGAGTCTTGTAAAAAGTTTTGTTGCATAAATTCATGCCTAAGGATCCCAAACATGAACTATGCCAATTACAAGATTAGAGGAAGCAATATGTAGTTCCAAAAAAATGTTTTATACCATAGCAACAACCCCTATGTATTGTGCTTTCATTGGCATTGTCAAGAGGAATGGCCAAAGTATGACCTAAAGTAATAATAATTCCAGCATTAGCACATCAAAATTAGGAGGGACAAATGGTGGTAGCTAAAAGTGGAAGCAACATTTGAATCTAAAGCCTTATGGTGAATATTGTCATGAAAAAAGAAGGCAACATACTCAAAACATCATTTCAGCCCATGGAATGTTGGCAATGTTTTATGAAAATTTGGAAGATCATTTGCATTTTAAGGATTTAAGGAAAGGAAGACATTCACTTTTATTTTAGACATAATGCCTAATAATGCAAGCAAACTTGTTACACTAATTATTTGCAAGTCCCCTAGAATCATGGATCCTAGTTTCACCTATCCAAGTAACAACCATTATCATCATCATGGCATGGGTAGACAAAAATTTAGGCCATGCAAGGAGATGGATTTTACATTAGTTAATAGTTTCATTGTTAGAAATCTTTGACTAGAAGAATAGTACATTAAGTACTAAGAGCCTAGAAGCCCACTAGAAACTTGAAAATATAACAAAATTGAAGAATAAAACATGAATCACATATGAATTCAACCTTTTTTGATGAATTTCAGGATTATGAATTCAAGCACTAAAATGGCACATGAAGAAACCATGTGTGAGTCAAACATGAGGTCTCAAATTAGAATCTCACCAAATATCATGCTCTTTAAGTATACCTTGTTTTTGATAGGGACAGCTAATTTTGCATACATGACTTTTTTAGAAGTTACTTATTTAATTTAAATTTGTGTTTCTCTTGCATCTGATGTTGCACATTGTTAAACCAAGAGTTCAACATATGTTTACCGCCTTCCTTACCACATTTAATTTTTTATTAGGTTTGTCAAAACAAAAAAACTTAGAAACAAGATCCAAAAATAACAATATGTCCCAAAATTGGGATATTGTGAAATTTGTGAAGAGGATATATCAATCCCATGGATCGTTAAAGAAGTATACAATAGGCAACTTAGCTTACTAGTACATCCAACTACTGAAGGCGACAATTTTGCAATCCTTCACATGGCAAAACCAATCCCCATCAACACCCATGTCCATCGTTCTAATTCATCAACATTGAAATAATTAGTTGCATTTAATGCCATATCATTATCTTCAATGATATTCACTTCTTCCTTGAAAAAATCATCAATGTAATCCCCCTTTTGAGGATAATCTACCCTTGCATCACTTGACCAATTTTTCATAACCATGACCGACTTGTTGAGATTATTGACACCTAGCTTATAACATCACAAACTTGTCAACGCTCTAGCTATGTTGAAAATTTTCTCAGTCTTAATCTAGGACCCAAGAATCCCAAGAATTTGTTGTGCAACAAAAGAAACATTCGACAATCGTACTTGATGCGATTTCCACCATGTCAGGGGCAGTAGATAATCTTTTAGCTTCATAAGTAGATGGCAAAATAATCCATGCAAAATGACTTCATTTGAAGCCATTGTTTAAGAAATCTATTCTTCATCATCATTAGCAACTATTGCTTCTAGTAACCAAAAACACTTGAATTTTGGATTTTGAATGCAGCCACTAACAATGGCATCAAAGACTTGTTGCCATATCAGACACCATTTGTATTACTTTTGCCCTTCCTACAAAACCTTTCACCACATCTAGAGACTTAAAACACAGGTCTTGCATCAATGTTAACATGTTGTGTGCCTTGGTAGTAATGTAAGTAGATGCAAATGTGAAAAATGGAGCTAGGACTACCGTGATTTCACCCATCATATGCATCCATAATGCTTGCAATTCATAATCAAAATCCCCCCTCACAAAAATGTTAGAACTGACATCAGATTGTTCAATTTCACTTTGCATAGCCACATTTAGTGGAAAAGCAACATTCATAGCATTGGATAACAACTAATATCCTCAAGTTTGGTTGAGGATATATTGCTTCACAATGGGAATCATGGTCTCAGTGACGGCCTTGCAAATTGCCCAAATGTGTGTATTTAGTATATGCAACTTTACAATTCCACCATCTCTTGCTTCCCATAACAAAGATTAATGGCATCCTGATGTTTCAAGGTTTCTTGGAACAATATCACCTTGCTCGCAAACCTGGTCTTCACTAGGGCTTTTAATTTTCGATGGGAGAGCCTTACATCAAGACACATTATTTTCCATTCAAATCTACCTTTTCCCGACTTTTTTGTCCGCGGGATTTTTGCATAAGGCAAGCTATGTGGCCTTCAAACTCACCTTTCGAAAGCCAAAACAAACAATTGCATCATTGGTTGCATATTGGCATGTTTTCCTAAATGCATGGCCAAAGTAGGATCGTTGCTAAGGAGTTGCTAATGCTAGAGAAACATAACTAATAATAGAGCTCATAGCACATGCAAGGGTGGACAAATTGCCACCTTCATCTTTCAAATAGGCAAATAGCTTGTCCAAAAAATTATTGGATGATAGTAGATCTTTGACCTATGTTGGCATTGCAATCCTAACCATATCAATAGCTTCAAAAAGTCCCATTGTCACATGGCAAGGAACCCATTATGAGTTTATGAAATTAATCATAGGAGCAAAGGTGTTGTGTTCACATGTGGACATCCATAAATCAAATAAAACATTTGTCATCACATAAAAATCCAGGGCTAGCAACACATATTTGTCCATGGTCTTGACCACCAAAGATAGGATGGCAAGTTGAACCATTCGTTGCTGATTTGGAAATTGGGAACCGAGGGTTTTGATGCATGACCAATCATTTTAACCATTGATTCTCGACAATAAAAATAGGCATGTACATTTTGGCAACAAACAATAACAAGTTTTCCATGAATTGTTTTTACTTCACATCATCTTTCCTATAAGGAGTGGTACTCCCAAAATGATTTATGATTGCCCCATATCCAACAATATACCTTTTCTTGGATTTTTTTTTACATTGATCTTTTGTAGCAAGAGTTAGATTAGCATTAGTCCACCTACACCAAGCAACTGGATGTTCAAACAAAATATGCTTCTTCATAGAACATAGAAGTGGTCCCATCATGTTGGTTGTACGTGATCAAACCTTTCCTTTTCTGTGTGGTACTGCTAGTAATATATTCTTGGGAAATAGAATGGCACATAAAACAACATGTGGTTTGAGTAGCAACGGGATGGGGTTCCTTGCCATCATTGATCACAAAAAAATGCCAGGGTAGAGAGAACTTGAGGTGAAGGATCCAAAATTTCTAGTTTTAGATTAGCTAAGCTTTAAGTAACTCCCCATGCAACATTTTCAATATCTGGACAACACTGGTAATAACAAGTCTACAGTATACATGCCTACCTTAGGTATATACTAATATCACTGCCTCATATTTAGTGGAAAAACAGTCTAGAACCCATCCATACTGGGACCAGTCTAGTATGAAATTTATAAAAAGGACACAATACCAGACCTGGCTCCTATGACTTTTTTTAAGGATCCAATACCAGGACCGGGTTGGGATGTTTAAAAAGTCAATACCAGAGCAACATGGGTTTTTGCTGAAACACATCATCCTTCAAGATCTTTGAAATCTGCATTAGGTAAGACTCTTTGAAACTTGCAAAAGAAATTTCCACTCAAAGAGACATTTGATGCTTTTAGTGTGAATGAATCAAACATGCACTGTACCCTAATGTAAATTCTGGCCAAACTTAGGAATTTGTCATCACCTTTTGAACAATGTCCAAAGTATATATATCCTTAGCGGTAGGCTAATATGTCATTGCTCACACTAAAAGCACAATCTTGCACTTGCAAATGCCACCAACCTGCACAAAGCCCGATCCATTGCTGTGTTGATTTAAGCTTACACACCTTTGAACATAACCATACAGGGTGGTGGCGGTGGCATTATGTTTGTAACACATAGGGAAATGTGATTTTGATAAGGAAAGGACAACATGGTGTGTGCCAAGTCATGCATGATGGTTCTATGTTCGTCCTTGAATAATGTTGCACAAACAAAAATGCATCAATTTGAAAGCATTACACAACCACTGCAATGAACAATTTATTGAAACATGTCACTTCCTAGTTTTGTACATTCAAGAAACAAGTCCCAAGACCATTTGGGTGTTGGGTACTTTCACATCAATCTCCTATTGTTATGTGTTCATTTATGTGGCTTTTCTTCTTTTTTTTTTGCCAAAGAGTTCAACCACAATCAATGGTCGACTTTCAAGAAACATACCAAAGATTGATAAGGTGGAGATCTCCATGCATCATAATATTGTTAAGATTTAAAAATAGAAAATAAACTAATAGCATGCCCAATGGTAATAATAAAATGACACGTACAATTTTTTTTGGATGAAGATTTGCAATTAAATATTTTGAAACTCTTTGGGGCTGGTAAAAGTGCACATATTAAGAGGAGGTTGCAAGACAATCAATAGTAGAAAATGATGTATTGCACGCCCCATTGATAAACTTAAAAATGGGACTCTGAAAAGTGGGAGACCATTCAGCAAAGCAAGTGGACCAATCAAATAATTTGGTCAATCAGTAACAATGAGAAATTGTGCCATGGGAACCAATTGAGCAATCGAATCAATCCCCAACATGATTTATATGGTGCCAACCATTGCATCCTATGCAAAAATGTTGCCCCAAAATGATCTTTTTGAACCAAATTGGCAAGTTTTTACTGCCTACATCCAAACCACTCTTTAATAGTTTGTGGGTGGTGTGGCTCTAATGTTACATGTTGATGGAGGCTCAAATGGGCACTGCCATTGGGCATGCTGTAGGAAAGGAAGATCTTGATCAAGCTTACAGACTCTGCAATTTCTAAATGGCTGAGATATATGCAAATTCAGCAAGATATTTCTGCTGTGTGTGTACTGAGGAAAAAACATGTGAACACGATGCAAGCCTTTGTGCATATTCAGAGGCTCAATATCAGGCTGCCTGGAATTGAGGTTGGATATGCTGTCTGAGACTTCCAAGCTGAGCTTCTTTGCTGGCACACTTGGACAGATGTAAGAAGTTTGTTTACCGAGCTTGCATCGATAGGAACATCCTGTAGGCCTATATCAATCTGCCTGCTGGTGACATTGGGTCTGCAATCTGCTCACATCCAACTCTTCCCCCAACTCTTCTAGATGCAGAGAAAATTGAGATTTCATGACAAACACCAACAACAGCTAACATTATCTGACTAAACCATTACTGCAACAGGCATGTGGCAACATGAAGAAACTCTTAAAACTGCATATGGGTTTTCCATCAACTTCTTTACCTCTAGGTATTCAACAGCTTGATGAAGAGTCTGGAAATGGTGGAACTACATGTGCAGTGTGGCACGATTGCTGCAAAAGGTATTAGATTCCCCAGACAATACTCTCCTCTTTCTTTGACAAATCACTCCTCTGGAATAATCATCACTGCTATTGACAATTATGTCCATCAATCCATCTTCAAGCACTTCTTCATTAGAAAAGAGGTCATCATCACTGGTATCCGGTTTTACACATTCTACAATTTCCCCATTCATTTCTAATACTTATCATAAAACACCGTGAGCAGCAACCTTGGTGGCCCTACAGCAGGCTTGTCAGCTTGTCAGATGATTCCATGCTAGCCATATACAGAGCTGCCAGCAAACTACAGAAACAATACAAAAAGCCAGAAGAAAGCACACACCAGAATGTGAACAAGTACTTGGAACTGAGAGTAGTGGTAAATCTAAATACCAGAATACAACGCAGTTTTATTTCATCTGGATAATCAAGTCTTTGAGAGTTCAATGGAGATAACCTGACATCTAACATGGCATATGCAATTACTTGCCAACTACTCCAAATAAGCTAACTACCAAACAAGCTTCCATTCATTGCAATCCTTCACATCCCAGCTCAATGAATTTTGAAGCACAACTATGCATGCTGTCCAAATCCCTGCAACCTTCTCTTAGTGTTGACTGTCCACCCTCTTAAATCAGGAGAAGGAAGACAGAGAAAAAATAGTGAGATAAGGTGCAAGATAAGACCTCATTGTCTTTACATGGGATTAAAACTTAGGCTACACATCATACTTTCGAATTTCTGGCAGCTACTCAGTGGTGGATTCGCAGAATCTCAACCCATTTCTACATGCTATTGACACTCTTATCATGTTGATCAAAGTTACCCATTTGATCCAGTCACTGTGATGGTGAAAGGGATTCAAAACTCAAACTGCTTGCACAAGTTGTTCTTATGCATTTCAATGGCAATGTAACATGGAGTATAAAGGTCCAAGGAGCTGGGCAGGTCCAGGAATGACTAAGCACACTGTCACCTCAAGTGTCAAGGCTGCAAATCAAGAAAGCATGAAGTATGAAAAAGGAGGAAAGCAAAGAGCAGACACACATGCAAACAAAGGCTCTGGTCTCATTAATGAAGGGTGGCACTTCACTGGTCAATAGGTACAATACCCACTACAGAGTTCCCATTTGGTGGGCTAGCCAACATTTGTTTTGATAGGTTCCTCCACTTCCACACTTCTTTCAGAGTCTTTATATGCAAGTGACAGGATCAAGGACTGTCTTCAACATTTAAATAGCATCATTTCACAAGCCAAACTTGTCCTTTGCAAATAGTCATCCTCCCTGGTTTACATACAAATTCCCATCCACCATGCTGGACTTGTTGCACCTGTAGAAAACATTGACCATTACACCCATTTAGCTTCTCAATTTGAACATCAGATAATGCAACGATTATCAAATTTAAGAAGCATTCAAACTTCCCAATCAAAAAGAATTATCCACTAGTTGGCAGGGTAAAACCTTGCTTAGCTCCACACTTCAATTCAGAATGATAACAGTCCAGGTCACAGTGCCAGGGAAAGTAACCAGCTGTACCAAACTTTGTAAATTGTCAATAAGGCTTCTACACCTAAAAGTTCTGGAGCTGATATCACTACAACATGTTTCTCAGATCTGGTTTCAAAAAAACTGCAAGTATACAATTCGCTGAGAAACACTCTCTGAACCTAATGATAGTTGTCAGCAGTTGCTTCCATTGTGGTGCTGCTGCTGTTTGAAACCAGTAGGGAATGTGTACTAGCCAGGATCAGATCTTAAACAATTTCAAATGTTAATACAATCACTGCAAATGCAGCAGAAAACATACTGAGTTATGTGAAGGGTTTCTATGGACCCTGTGTGACAGCAGATCACAGAAGACAAAGTTATGCATGCAGAAGAGTCTTCCTTGTCTTCCTCCCGCGAAATATGAACCTCCTGTTTGTCATTTGCACCGTAACCATCTCCTCTAACACTGCTAGCACCTAGACACCCAGCATTCACAGAGCCACATGAATCTCCAATTCTTTGCAGAATAGGAGTCCCTACTGTTGTATTGTTGGACAATGCTTTTAAGGCTTTGTTTTATTCTGATTCATTTGTGATTTCATAATCTCTGACATGGATACTGCACTTTTAATTACCACATGCTTACATTTCACAAAGTCCATGTGCTTGAGTGTGCAATCCCAATACACAAGTGCACACCGAGTTAATCTTGAGGTTGACATTGACAAGATACTCAGAGAAGTGAAATTCCTACTTCACCTAACTGAGGACTCAATAATGTCAAAAATTTGCAAACAGGAGCAATACCTCAGAGAACTCAGGTCGCTGTTTTGGATCTTGATGCCAACATTGCTGAGCTAAAAGAGACAGTTTCTCAGGTACGAAGGGAGGTATCTCAGGGCGAAGCCCCCTGCAATAGCACATTCTTCCATCAGATACTCTGCTCCCTTTCATATCTCAATCTCAGTTTTGACAAAAGAATTATGCAAAGTGCAAAATCTGGAAAAACCCTCAGACAGCAATAGGGACAGCAAAAAGGTATTTTGACAAATTGTCAACATGACCAACAACCAGGTGAAAAAGGCTGAGACCGACCGCTGCACAACACCAATTGCTGCTTGCAGTGGTGTAAAACCATCATATGGAACCCCACCAGTCAGCACCTCCCTGTTCACACATGCAACAAAGCATGTACAGGCATTGGAAATCAACCATCAGCACACAAGAGAAATAACAGCCTCAAGACCAGTAATGTCATAGCACTATACAACTCTAGTAACATAATTTGTTTCATGGCAGGCTTGTCACACCATCAACTGTGTTTTATGTCAGGGAAATAGAACAGGAGCATACCACATCATAATGCCAAATGAATAAACATCCACTTTGTGATCATATGGTTTGTGCTCCAACACCTTTCACAATCATACCAGCATGCGTTTCAGACACAAATTGGAAATCTACTAAACTGATGATTGACTCACACTGACAATTTATTGGAGGTGGCATGACACACCATGAGATGCATCACAAGAGACATCCTTCCCATGTAGTTCACTCTTCACCATTGAGTTGCTACTCCTAGGAGTGAAGGAGTGCTGTTGAATAGATACCTCAGGAGCCATCCAGCGGTAAGTTCCTGTCTCTGCTGTCATTTCACTAGTCCACCCACCTTTTCCAGAGCTGCTCATAGGTATAGGTTTTAAGCGAGCGACACCAAAATCACAAACCTTGACTACCTGCCAAACAAAGTCATGCATCTTCTATGAGGACTCCTGCTGCCTAATTTATTCACTTCTAATGTGATACTTGTTGCTGGAGAGGTGGGTCATGTGTACAACCACCATAAAACTCAACACAAGGTCCTATGAAGAACCAAGCCTGTGCGCTGATACTGATTGGTTGTGAACATTTCCTTTCCCAATGTAGTCTCCTTTGATTGCATACTAACTTCAGAATCACTGCCAAATAATCAATTCCCCTATCTATCACCAGCAGGCAAGTCTCCTTCATTATCTTCCCCACACAGAAACTCTCTGTAACTAATGGACAACAAGTTTCATGCTCAATGTCTGTGAGAAAATAAAAATTCAAAACATCAGTTTGTAACTTACATCCTGTTCATCCATCAGGAGATTTGCAGCTTTCAGATCACGATGAACAACTCCTCTCCTATAGTCACCACATCCACAATTGAAAAGTATTCAACCTTAAATTCAGCTAATCAGACAACCTTCTCCTCAACCTCCCAAGTTCACAGAGGTTACCAATGTTGCCAATAGAAGGCACAAATTTTGTGAAATCAGAAGATCTCAAAACAATATATAAAGCCTGTCTGAAGGTTACCAATGTCAATTGCTTCAAGTTGGACTAGGGTGCTTAGTCATAAAAAGGAAGAAACAAAGAGTAATTTGATGACATTGTCATACTTGTGAAGGAAGTCCATCCCCCTTGCAGCATCCCGAAAAACTTTCAATGCTGATGGTATATCCAAGCCACACCTCCGAAATTCTAACACATCCCGCACACTGGAGACATGCACTACATCAGCACAATGCAATTTGGACTTAGTTTTTCATCAAATATGGGAATTTTACACAATATGGGGGATTATACACAATCATACAACTGAATTTCAGCAGGCAAAAGTGCTGTGACATCTAAGGGGATTGCTGCACTGTGAGCCTGAAGGGGCCCAAAACTCTTGTGAAATCACTACAGGCATCCAAAACCAGGAGCTTTAGGGCATACCTTCCACTGGCCATGAGTTCTGTCACAATACAAAGCTTGGGCCAACATGAACAAGCTCCTATGAATTGCACCAAATTTTTATGTCTCACCAGTCTGCACAAATCAGAATCAATGACTGTCTGTTGTAAACTTCTCACAATACCTGGCAGCCCATGATCTACTACCCTGGTAGACAATGGATACCAATGATCCTTTTGGCAATAGATGTGACACACTTCCCTAAAGCTTGGCTCAAAGCTCTTTCAACCTCAGTCCTCTCCATGTGGGTAGGCCTTTGAAGTGGTTGGACAAAGGAGAGGGCATCCTCAGTGAAGATTTTGACATATCCCTTTCAACATTTCGAGAGTTTTCTGAGCTCCACTTCTGGATTGATGATTTGACAAGTTTTATAATGTCATATGCACGCAACTAAACCTCACTACAACCAAGAACGTGATCACACCTTGAGTGATAGAGATAGAGAAAGGAAGGGTCGTCTAGATAAATAACAACCAATGAAAAGACTGTTTCCTGTGAATGGCTATGCATAACAAAATCATACATAGGCTGCTTTGCTTAGCCACAAGGTCAACGTTAGTTCACTGCTCAATGTGGTATCATAGCTTCAGCTCTGATGGTTTTGTACCATATTGTGCAGGCAAAGTGAAGGTTCAAACACAATGGTTTGACTAGCACCAAATCAAAGGCTGGCAAATGCTAGCCGGGAGAATTCAATACTCCTTTGGCCACATTTCTAAGATCCCATGAAACACTTTTCTACCACAACAGTCCACATAGCTCACCTCATAATAGAAATTTCCTGTTTGAATGTCTGAAGTCGTTCCGATGCTGGAAATGCCCGAAGACTGTCAGAATCTGTGTCCATACTATGGTGCTCATCTAGAGCAATCATCTTGATTGCTACATCTTGACTCATATATTTCCCCCGGTAAAGTTGACCTGATGAACCATTCCCAAGCTTCTCACCTATCACTAGCTGCAATTACACACAAGAAGCATGAGTCCTGCACCAATTAATTCAACAACACCCAAACAAACATCAAAATAGATACATAAAGGGTTTGGTGCCCATGATTGACACTGACAAATCTTCAGAATATCAACATTCAAGTACCTGCATACATAGTTGGGGGTTAATATCACCTGGACATTAGCCACCTTTATACGTGGACTTCTGACATCCAGGTCCCCCTTGTGATGGGAGAGAACAGGAAGAAGCATACCAGATTGTAGTCAACAGCCCAGTCTTCATATTGAATTGATTCTGCTGCTGCCTTCAATTCAGCATCCCTGTGCGTAGGAGACCTTTCCTCCTTAGCACCTACAGCTAAAAGTACCTCTTGTCTGAGTTTATCTGCCTGCACAAATTTCAGACACTTGAGACTAAGATCCCACATATGCTGCAGTGACTTACCTGGCAGTAGACCATCTAGGACTCATCAAACAAATGCTCAAGTGGGGGCTTGCAGAAAGTCACAAGTCTGCCATGGTGGCAACATAGCTGCCTCCTGACATGAAAAAGTCATGAAAACAAGATTTCTTTTAACAAATTTGATACCATCACTGTCCATCACAAGTGAGGAAAAAACTTACATCATCACCATCCCAGCCCTCTACCACAAAAACCTCCAGTGCCATTCCATCTGTTGTACTGAACACATGAGCTTCCTGCAACCAAGTAACCCCATCAAATGCATGCATGCAATACCACTCTACACATGCCTCCATGGTCAGAGGGATACAATCTTGTCTAATGAGAAGACCAGGCATGGAAGGCACATAAATAATTTGATCTTGTAAGCCTTTTCTAATTCCAAGTGATCCAATTTCCAAGCTTGTCAAACAACTGTGATGTGGTCCCCTAATCTAGTGATGAAGGAGTACCATAATGTTCAGTTCAGTTCTGATGTTGCTGATTGCAGTTGTATAATGCCTTAAGAGTCCATGTCTGTCAGAAGTAGCCAGAGTGATTTCATAGCCATAAGATGGGCATGCATCCTCATTGTCGCTGCTGTGGCCAGCACTATCTTCATCCATATGAAGAGGGTTGCCAAAAGCTGGCCGAGAAAATGCCTGATCCCCACTCTCTGGTGGAGTGGATTGCAAAAGAGGAGGGGTCTCTCGGGTGCCCAATGCTAAACAGGCCAGATTTCCTCCTCCTCCTCCTCCTGCACATGGGTGAACTTTGGGGCTTGTACCACATCCTAAGCTTGCAAGGTTGGTGCAGGAACCAAAAGCAGGTTTTGGGATTTTGAGCCCCCAGCAGCCAGCTCCCATGCCATTATTCTTGGGAGGAGAATGGCTCGGCACGGTCAATTCTACTGAAGACCACAGCTGAACTCCCCGCACTTTAACAGAAGGAACAGCAAAGGGCTCATCCAAGCTGTTGCTCCCCCGTGAACCATCGGCCTCCTCCGCCTTCCGCGCTTCTTGCAGCAGTCGCATATGGAGGAGCACATCCTCATGTCGCTCAGCATCGATATTAAGGGCGTACCTAGAAGAAACCCCAACACACAAACAAGCAAGCCAAGGTTAGTACAAAACCTACAAAGAGCAAATCCATCCACCTCCACCTTCATACATCATAACTAACTTTAATAATCGTCGTGCATAGCAAGTACCGAGCTGGCAAGAGCGCAAAGTGCTCCCGGAGGTCACTGCACACACTCTCCCCATGGCCGTACTCGCGCACTCTATCAATCACCCGCATCACCACGGCCTCCAGCGCTTTCAAGGTCCCCGACGAGTAACTCCTGCTGCTGCCGCCGCCGATTCTCCGACCCTCGTCGCTGGTGGTCCAACCTACAGGACTCCCCATCATCATCCTCCGCGAAGAACCTTGCGAAGAGCTCACCGAATTACAGTCGCTGTCGCAATCCTCCATCATCACCACCATCCCCCCCGTTCCTCCTCCTCCTCCCACCTGTCTGTTGGGCAGCGAGGACAGTGACAGCGACTGCCGTCCAGGACCACAGGTGCCATAACCATTCACCTCTTTCCCCACCGATCTCCTGCCATTCTCCTTGAACAACATACTGGCATTTCGAGCGATGCGATACCACGACAGACTATAATACCTACTAGCTACTTCTTCGTCCCTACGCACACTACTCAACCATCAACTTCCTTGATGATGCTGCTGCCACCGAAGGAAGGGAGAAGAGGAAGATGTCTCTCTGTGTCTCTGCCCGTCCGTCCGTCCGTCCGTCCGTCCGTCACTCACAAACAAACCCATACCATACAATACAACTCTCTACCCAAGAAAACAACTGTTCCCCTAACCCCACCCACGCACCCACCTACCATGCCTGGAAAAAAGGAGTCAGTCAGTCAGTCGATCGCGTACCGATCTATCATTTTTGCGCGAATCCCAAACGCAACAGGAGTTGTTTGATCCCCCCCGCCCCACAATAGTTTCAGAAGAAAACAAGAGTACTTTACTTAACTTACATTAGAGGGGGGAAAAAAAAAACCCAACCAGTCTTAGCCTACTTACTCAATACTTCACTAACAGCTCAAGAAGTAATAAGAAGACTACGATCGAAAAGAAGATGAAGAATTTCTTTTGTTGTTTCAGCTGCAAGCAAGCAAAGCAAGCAAGCAAGCAAGGCTGGCTCTTCTTGTGGCCATGATAAATCTTTCGCCTTTCGCAGCTGGTGCATGAAGGAGACGGATTTGAGCAACGACATGTGGTCGGAATCTGAATGGTGGGTGGGTGTGAGCGAGTGAGAGAGAGGGAGAGAGAACAGGTCCCTTTCCTTCGTACTTACTACCAAGGACGTTGCTTTTACGAGCGCTTTGCGTTCTCATCTTGTTACCATCACAACTGGTCACTGCTTTTCACGTTCTCACTTTTATTGGCCAAGGCAAGAAGGATATTGTGTGTAGATTCATTATAGAGTATAGTAGCTTAAGGGATTTTTATAGGCCCCTAGGCAAATACTAGGTATCTATATTTTTATATGAGGATTTTTGAAAGATCACATTTTGGCTTGTTTTGAAACTTGAGTTTAGTTACAGAGTTATAATAACATCTTGAAGGATTTTGGTTTCTTTAGAGGATTTTTTGAAGATTATATAATTTCTTGCATGGTGAAAATTTCTGAGTTTGCATAATTCTTCTTTTGTCTTAAGATACTTTTTAATGTAAATGGCAAGGCCACAATGTGACATACCCCTTGTTGGCTCTGGCTTTCAAGGTAGGGTAGAGAGACATTGTGATGCTGCTGCATTGCATGCACACCTCCAAAAACTGGGGCCCAAAAGTTTGGTATCCCTACATTCTAGGGACCGATTTCACATGTGGAATCTGCTGCTGCTGCTGCTGCTGCTATGAAAACATTCTTTCCTTGGGCATCAATCACTGAAGGATCTATCTATCTATCTGCTTGGCCTTCACCATGCATGCATGCATGCATGCTACCTACCATGTTTTTTTCAATTTAGTATGTTGAATATTTATCATCCTTATTTATGGATGCCAACTTAACCCACCATGTGTTTCCAATTTAGTAGGCTGAAATTTATCATCCTTTATTATGGATGCCATTTAACTCACCATGTGTTTCCAATTTAGTGTATTGAATATTTATCATCCTTAATTATGGGTGCCATTTAACCCACGATGTGGTTCCAATTTAGTATGTTGAATATTTATCATCCTTTATTATGGATGCCATTTAACCCACCATGTGTTTTCAATTTAATATGTTGAATATTTTGTCATCCTTAATTGTAGATGCCATTTAAAGGGCAGAGCCATTATGCAATGAGCAGCTTGGTTCACACTCTAGTGTACAGGTCATATGGGTCATGTCACATGTGGAGTCTGCTATATGAAAACATTATTTCCAGCATCACTGAAGGATCTGCTTGGCGTTCACCATGCATGCCACCCACCATGTGTTTCCAATTTAGTCTGTTGAATATTTATCATCCTTAATTGTGGATGCCATTTAAAAGGGCAGACCCATTATGCAATGAGCCGCTTGTTCATACTTTAGTTATTACGGCCACAGTGAACCAGCAGCACCCACCAGCTGGTTTTCTGTTGAGTTCCAGTTCCATAGGTAGCCATATGGTGGTTACCTCAGTTGCTTCTTTTTATTACTTACCTACTAACAACCAAAAAGCAGCTTGTTAATAGGTAGGTAGTAAAAACAGCCCTTACCTATGTATAAAACCATCTACTTCCCTTGTAGTTACCTATTTTCTTGCAATGAACCGCAAAATACAATGTGATATAACATGCCCTCCAATCACACTACAAGAAAATCAAAGCAAGTCTTTACAAGGGAAATTTAAAAAAATGTTAAAACTGAATTTGAGCCTACCCTCTATGGCAATATGTAAAGTATTGCCAGAAGTTTCCTCATGTATTTAGAGGGCACCTTACATACTTTAAAACAATGAGGGATCTTATGCTGACTTATAGATGTGAGATCCACACCTAAGGTGTAGGCATAAGAACCCTGCATCTCTTAAGACTCATGAATTACTTCTTATGTTTTAGGTTTGTAATCATGTTCACCTTGTGCTTTATGATGGGCAAAGCCCATGGTTTAGAGATACTAGTTTGAACCCTGTGCCTAATGCGCAGGTGTGTGTGTATTTGGCGGTACATATTACAAAATTACAATTACAAACTACATTTCCAAAACCTCTTTATATACGACATTCCGCATGCATCCATGGGGACCCTGGCCACTGAAAATCTTGATGTTTGCACTGCTTGTGACCAGTCTCTGGTCAGCTGACCGTTGGAGCAAACAGACCATGATGGGATGAATGGATGATCAGACGGATGGACGGATGGATGACAAGATAGATGGTTGAAATGATGCTTCACGTCACAATGTCCTTTAATATATGTCATGTAAGTCCTCAAATGTGGGGCCAGCCTGCATATTACTGCCTTGTTCTTGGCCCCTTATTTTGGGAATGCCCCCAACTTTTTACTTGTTGTTTTTTGAAGGTGGGCTCTATTTCGGGTCCAATGCTATTATGTCTCAATGAGCAGAACCTCTTGAAGTGGCATTCTTGCAGGATTGTCTCTCTTTTTATTTCTGAGGTGGCTTACATGCACTTTGGCAGTGCTGTGCACGTTGCTGTGGGTCATCTTTCACAAACTCTCTTGTCTCTTGTTTTTTTCCCTCTTTGTTGGCCGGATATTGTGTTTAGATTAATTATGGAGTATAGTAGCTTAAGGGATTTTGGCCCCCAGGTAATAATAGATCTATTTTTATATGAGGATTTTTGAAAAGACAATATTGTGGCTTGTGTTGAAACTTGAGATTTGTTATAGAGTTATAATATCTTGAAGGATTTTGGTTTCTTTTAGAGGATTTTTTGAAGATTATATTTTTGCATGGTGAAAATATTTGAGTTTTCATATTTCTTCTTTTGCCTTAAGATACAGTTTAATGTAAATGGCAAGGCCACAGCGTGACACACCCCTTGTTGTTGTTGTGTTTAATTGTGCAATAGAAGTTTGGCATGTGATCTTCTTTTGGTAAAGAATTTGTAGCAATTTGGTAAGTGAATTTGAAGAATATCTTATGTTTTTAACATCCCTCCTAGAAAATTACCCTGGCACCTTAAGAGTTGGGGTTCTTACACCCTTGGATATCCCTACCATCTTACACCCCTTAAGATTGCAGAATGTTAGGAGTATAAGGGTGTAAGATGGTGGCATGCTAGGGGTCTAGGGGAATAAGATGGTAGGTGTAACAACCTCCTATTACACTTCATGATTTGTCCATGTTTAGGTTGGTGATAAGCTTCACCTCAAAGAGGTTTTGTAGTGAAGATTGAGGGTGCCTTAAGACAATGCAATTTCTCACTTCCTCCTAGAATGAGCATCTTATGCCAAAGCGCCCTAGGGTGGAGGTATAAGGTGATTTGAATCATTATATCATCTCATTTGTTACGAAAGGGAATGCATTGACAACATTTTTTTAGCGTAGACCTCAAGCTTCACCTTCAGGTCATGCAACTTTTTATTACAATAATATTGCACCATATAGATTTCAAGACAATAAGTAAAATGCTCCAACTTCCCATATCCACACTTGTCATTAAAAATAATGATAGATGATACTATAGCCTTATTCTCTATATTTTATTTTTTGATTGTTCACCTTTATTAAAAATCTTCTATTTTGATGATTATACTTAACATAGATGAAGAAAATCTTATTGCAACACAACTTTTTAACCAGTGAATTAAACAATATGTATTAGGGTTTAATATCATTGGCACCATGTATTCCAATTCCTTGAAAATGTGTAACATATCATTAAGTGTGTCTCATTATTTATATGTATGAAGGAATTGACTATATTTAGGGTGTATTTTTTTTGCAAATGTTGTGTTGAACACATAATTGTTAAATTTGTCATGTGGAATATGAACGTCTTTAGTCCCTGCATCCTCCTTATTGAAGTATCTTCTATTTGAACTTGTAAATATATTGCCTTTTCTTTGATTGGTGTTGGCTACACCAACTTTTCAACCTTAAATTTCAATGATTTCTTTTCTATCAAAAGGTTTGTTTCTTACACTACCATATCTATAGGTGTAACCTACATACCTTGCTCATTGCATCAATGTGTTTGCAATTTCTTCATTTGATCAATAACATTATTAGTCTCATCACAATTTATTTTTCTCCTTTCATTGATGCACACCTTTGAATGCTTGTAGTTGATCTTGATAAGTGTTAATGCAAGTTTCATATTCTTGGATCCACCTCTTTAGGATGGCCTTGTGAACTTCTAACATCTATTTCTTTCCTTCCAATATGACTTATTTTGTTTGCAATTTTTTTGTAGTTTAAAAAAATTCCTTAGTTTTCTTTTTATGAAATTTTAAGACCTCTTTATGCTTTTAGCTTTGAGCTAAACATTCTTTCTTTGAATTACTTTTTTGGTTCCTTTTAGCTTTGTAATTAAACATTTCATCATTTCCTCCTTTTCTACACTTCTTTCCTATGTTAAGTTCAATTCTTTTGGAAGTTGTAAATTTTTTTTCAAGTGTAATCATGTTAATACATATCACAAGTGTGACAATTGTTTAAGCTCTTCTACTTACATAGAAAGCTCTTTTGATTTTCCAAAAATTAGGTTTCCTCCAACTTCGAGTCCTCTGTGCAAAGGCATGCACTAATTTTACAATTTGTGCTTTCCAAGGTTTTTCTTGGTTAGAGAATTGATCTTCCATTGACTCCATTTGTCAAACCGTTCGTGCAAGCTCCTTGGCAATCATCTTTTCGATAGCCTCTCTATTGGCAAGCTTCTTTTTGGTGGTTTTGAAAATCTTGATGTTGGCAATTTCTTTCTTCGCAACATATCCATTAACAAGCACCTTCTTGATTGTCTCTTACGAGCACAAATAGGATCTACCCCTTAAGTAGTTGCCACCTATCTTGCTAATGATTGACTACCTCAGGTAGAGCAATGATTTGGATGCGTGATGGAATTTGTGTGAGAGTGTGTGTAGTTTTGGAGATGTGTATGCTGGGTTGTTGAAGCAATAGTAGAGGAGTGGGTGGAGATTTTTGGTTCCAATGATAGAAACTTTGTGCATTTGGTGTGGAGATGAAAGTTAAAGTTATTTTGTTTGTGGCAAAATTGTGTACACTATTGTAATCTAAGATCTTTGTTTTTTCACATGTATTTTTTTGCTATTGCAATAAAGTAGTCTATTACAAATGGCAACATTTGTTGGTATTTTCTTTCTCTACTTGGAATTTTACAACATTGTACTGGCATCATCAGTATACTACCTACTTAATAAATGTTGGTTTTTTTGGGCTTTGTCTCCCAATAGAGCTACTGGTCTTGGTTTTAACTAGTTGAATCTAGCTTTCCTTGGTTCCATTAAAGAAATCTTTTTCAGTCATCTGTTGCCAATCCTTAATCAGAAGTTAGATGGAATTGAAAATCAACAAATGAATTTTATTCATTATGGAGGAAAAATGAACATCTATTTAAAAAATCATTGCATCCATGAGCAATGAACCAGTTTACCTCAACTAGCATACTTCTTTAAATTATACCCCTAATTTTCAAGCCTCTATGGGTGTTCAGACACCTATGTTGTGATTTATGATATCATTCATGACATGATGTCATCCTTAACTAGTGTGGCCTGTGCTGTTGGCCCAAGTGTTACCACGTCCTCAACTGATTTTTCCTTCCAAAACCTGGTTTTTTGGAATTTGTTTGAATTTTCAGCTGCAGAAATCACTTAAAATTCAATATCTCCCACATTCTGAATGCAAATCTTACCAAATAAATTCCATTAACTCTTTCTCATCAAGATCTTTCCAACAACACCAAAGGCACATTCCAATCCCTCCTAAAATTTCAACTATGATTTAATTTAATTTTCAGTGAAGAAATCATTCAATATTCAAGAACTTTTGTGCCACAAGTCCAAATGTCATGGGACCAAGCCCATGCACCCCACCTCATAGAGAGCTTTCCAGAGACATCAAGAAGGCTATCTGAAGCACCCCGGTTCAGTGTATCTTACAAAACAAAACAAAACAAAACAAACAAACAAACTTACCTTCCTTCATAGCTAGATACCTCAACAAACTATTGACTTGCCCAAAACTCATAGGTGGAAAGGGCTACCGGGTTGTTAAGTAGCAACAGTAAAATGGTTAGGTTCGTATTAGAGTTATCCATAAAGATAGGAAAACACAGCACCAGAACCCTGAGTTTGGCCATACAAGGGGTGAGTTAAAAAAAAAACCCTGCAAAAAAGTACATTAGCATTCAAGAAGGGGGGGGACCTCAGAAAACCAATAATTTTGAAGATAAACTGAGTTTCATCCTGTCTTTCCTTTATCTTGAGCGCCTCCACTGCTGCTACATATATTTTCATTGCTCCTACTGTTACAACTACTATAATTACTCTCAAACCTTGAATGCTGAGTTTCATACTGAGATTTAATAAAATTTCATTACTACTGAAAGAGGGGGGCTTGGGCTGAAAGGAAGCCTAAAGACAGAGTGAAAACAGGGTGACTTTATGGATAACTCAGTATCGTGTGTTCATTTTCTATGCCAATCAGTTGGAAGATCTACGTGAATCCGGTCTAATTTCAATGATCAAAACTCTTTTGGAGAGTTTACATTTCAGTCTATTCTGGTCTTCGCTAACCTCTACTGATTTTGCATACACATCCTTATATTTTCGTGCTGCAAGAAGTTGCAAGGAATAGGACGAAGAATTTTGTCGATTGCCGATTGCACTATATTGTTTTCGCGACTTAGCTCCATATCCGAGACAATAATGTCCGAAGCCAGAGAGAGTCTCACGTAGGGTTGACCTCTTTTTTCTGAGAAAGGCCGCTATTCTTTATCCATTCGAGATTCAAGAAGGCTGCCCTTTTGTACCAGATCGCGTAGTACATCGTCTTTTCTTTGTTATGGCTTTATTTGTGTTCAAATGGCAGGGAGTCTTGGCAGACCTTGACGGACGAGGAGTATCAGAGTTTCGCAAGCTTGTGCATGATTTTATGTGAAATTTCCAACAGGTGCATATCACTCAAGGAGATCTTATCGGGAAGGCTGTGATTGCGTCATGGGTCACACAGTCCATCAATCTGCACCTAAGATGCGGTATGGCATCAAACAGGGCGACTATCATTGGTGAAGGAGGGCAAAACCACCCAATACAAGTTCTACAACTACACATCTGGATTTATCCATCGTGTCACATTGGACAGCTTGCAGGTATGTTTCTGCATTTTGATGTCCCACATATCAGAGATTCTCTTTGTTCCTTATCCTTGTGCACAGTGTTGGCATATGCACTTGTGAATGCTTCCTTTTGAAAAGTGCTGTATGTTTCTATATCGGGTGCGGTACAATACCAAGTATTACTACACGATTGGAGAGGTGACTGTAGATGAATTTTGGTTTGTGACTCCACACCAGGAATTGGACCAGACGGTTGCCTACACTTTTGGTCTCATTGGTAAGCTTTCAAGGATCTTAGGGTAGATTGTAAGGAATTGCCTTGGGTTGAAATAGACATGATACATTCTGAAGGCAAGTAATAGTAATATGGTCTGTTATCTTCCTGCACTTTAGATGGGTCATTTACAAGTTTGATTGCAGCAAAGAGTGAAGAAAAACAAAGTTGTGATCTTGATTTGCTTTTGCAATGGTGTGCAACAGGGGATTTGGGCCAAAGCTATGACTCTGTTACCACCCTGGCACACTACTTGCAAAGCTCTGGCCATTGTTTATAATATTTAGGCGATCTTTGGGATGCTGATAACTACCTGTTTTACTATCAAGTATGATGAGATTTACGGTCACTCTCAATTGAGGGCAGTGCTGCTTATCAGTCCAGGATCTGGACAAGTGGCAATCATGAAATTGAGTTTTTACCTGAAGTGGTATATGGCTGTTAAACAAATTTGGAAAACAACCTTATTTGGTATCATTGGTAATTGTTTGACAAAAACCCAAAAAAGTCTGAAGCAAGTAAGTGCTGAAGTAGTCACTGGAGCATGCATGGTGAGATAAAGCCCTTCCAGTCATTCAAAATATTGCTTTCAACCTCCACACAAGGCATCCAACAACACATCACCACTCTGGTACTCCATTGAGTGTGGACCTGCTCACATCATTTTCCTTGCATCTTATTCATCATACAGTGAGCAGAAATCAATCATCCATAAGTAGCCAAATGATGAAGTTTCACCAGTGCATTCTGATTTTAGTTGACAATATACATAATTCTCTGAGAGTTGTTGTGTAGGACAGGGATTTTTTCCCCACAATGGGAGTGGCTGCAAACTGGGTTGTCAACAGTGAATAGAAATGTCACACCCTGGCTCATTGTGCTATTGCACTGCCCATGGTACAACTCCAATACTGCCTCCTACACTGCGGGCGAATCCATGCGTATTGTGTTTGAGCAAATGGTTGTAACAAATCAGGTTGAGCTTGTTTTTGCTGGCCATGTCCATGCATATGATTACACTGTGAGTCCTCTATTCCCTGTCATCTTCTCATACTTGTTCATAAGAAGTTCTGATCAAGTAGCAGCTCCCTTTAAGCATCCTTCATTATCACATCTTTCTAATTCTTATAACGTGAGTTGATGTAGTATCCTGTCTCAAATATTCTTTACAATATCACGAATGGATTGTGTATACCCCAACTGAACCCAGCAGCACCCACCTACATTGTGATATGTGATAGTGGGAATAACGAAGGGCCATCATCAACGTAAGCTTTCTTTTATGATGCCAGTTGTTTTCTCATTTGTCTAGATGAAGCATCACTGTCTGGGAATAAAGCCTCCAAATTGCAACCATTTGTGTCAAGTTATCTTGAGATACAGTGAACAGCTGCTATTTATGAGGGTGCACTAAATTCATATACATAACATAAATCTTTATGTGTCCTTTTTACAGGTTTACAGAACCTCAACCAAACTATTCAGCATACCAGGAAGCAAGCTATGGCCATGAACTGTTTTGAGATAAAAAATCATACACATGCAATATGGACATGGCATCATAACCAGGATGGAGAGGCTGTAGTTCCTGATTCTGCCATTCTCTATAACAAGGTTTGGTATCTCTGAGGGTAGGTTATCAAGTTGAGATGTCTGTCCCAAGAAATGCCAGATAGAAACTGGCCTGCCATTTACCAGGCAGAGTAAACTAATAAAGATCAGTGCTGTAATCTATACATTTTAGGCTCTCCTTTGAAAACCTGTGTAGCAAAATGAGGATTGAATGATCATAAGGCCAGAACTGTGCATTGAAACACACTTATCTTCACACACAAAGGTGTGAATAAATCATCCTTGTCTTCAGTGTCATGAGTATTTCCTGAGGCCTCAAAGATACACACTCTTCATGGTTTCTGATTTCTCTGACCATATGGAGAATGCATTTGCAAGATCCAATATATTGGTGAGAGCAACAGGTTTAATTGAGTCAAATATTTGGTTTTCAGCTAAGGGCCATCAACTCAAAAAGCACAGTGGATACTATTACCTCAACTTTTGAAGGCACAATGATCACAATCAAAGCTATTATCTCAACTCAGGAAGGCAAAGACACAATGATAACTATAAAGTATCTTGGACCTTTAATGGTGAGAAAAGGGTGTTCTTCAAGCACACCTATAACAAGGACTTTGTAACTTAGAATTAACTTAAAAAGTTAGGACTCAAAGCTCTAGATGTCTGTAAGAGTAAGCAAATGATTGGATAATAATTCATTTATTTCAATAATAATCTATCTAATTAAATTTGTTAGTGATCTCACTTTATTTCCTCCTCCTGCAATTTTTGTGTTCTATTCTGGAATATAAGTTCTTACATGTATTATAAACAACATAAATCTCAAGTAAAGTTGTGATTATATTGTTCATAACATATGTTTATAGCAATGTGGAGGATTAAGGATGTTGAGCTTAGGGGCCACATATGCCGATAAAATGGGTTATCAGCATATGTGGCCATGTTCACTAAAGCAAATTGGTTGAAAGTGCAGTCTTGTTGGCTGTTGTTCTCCTCTGCTCCTCACAATATTCTAGACGTTCTCCACATTTAGTTTTTCCTTTTAAAAATTGCTTTAGATCTGCTGCTGTGATTTGAGGAAACTTATTAGGGTCATCTTCCACATTAGTTGATGCAAAAGATGGTGAATGGTCAACAACAATTACTTGTTTGAGTTCCTCAAAATTAACTCATAAACCAAGCGGAAAGAATACAAATATGGAAGCAATTATTTTATTTAGTAGTGGGAAAAAAATCGAAAAAATAGAAATACAAACAATAGCTTAAGTCACAAGTTAAGAGTGAGAAGTATCTATCTTTGAAGGAAGGTAGGGTGTATTTTTTTTAAAAAATGTACTTATGAGATCCACCGAACCGGGATGCTTCAGATCGTGTTCTTGGTCTCTTTGGAAAGCTCTCGACGAGGAGGAGTGCATGGGCTTGGTTCCATGACGTTTGGACTTGCGGTGCAAAAGTTCTTGAATATTGAATGATTTCTTCACTGAAAATTAAATTAAATCATAGCTGAAAATTTCGGAGGAATTGGAATTTGCCTTTGGTGTTGTTGGAAAGATCTTGACGAGCAAGATTTAATGGAATTTATTTGGTAAGATTTGCATTCGGAATGTGGGAGATATTGATTTTAAAGTGATTTCTGCCGCTGAAAATTCAAATAAATTCCAAAAAACCAGGTTTTGGAAGGAAAAATCAGTTGAGGAAGAGTTCACACTTGGGCCAACGGCACAGGCCACACTAGTGTAACATGATGATATAGTTTATCAGACAAGTTTGGTACCGTATTTGATTGTGAAGTACTTTGATACTTGTTTGCATACTTCGTGTTCTTGTTCATGTTCTTTGTGTATAGTTTGTGTATGCTTAATCTTTTTGGCATTTTAATTTGTTATACCCCTGAGATGCTCATAACAATAATTTTCATCTTCATGATAATTTTTATGCTTGTTGTAGCATATCCAAAATCAAGCAAAAATGAGTAAGTTCATGTGTAAAACTAAGCATGGCAAAATATCCATTTGGGAGGCCAATTGTTATAAAATAAGTGCTCATGTAGAAGACCATATGAGTTTCATACTAACTTCATCAATATGCAAACTATTGGCTCAAAGAAATACCTGAAAATAGGAATGGACTTATTATATTAGGAAAATGCATAACATTCAAATAATTGTTTCATGCCCAAGGTGCATTTAAGATAAACCTAACAGCTTTCGATATAGGAACAAAAATGTTGATCTCAAAGGCAAGTGTAACCTATCCATAGAACATCACCCTCGTTTTATGCTTTGTCGTGAGGGTTGCATGGTCTCCTCCTAAATGACAACATAAATGTTCATTTTTCATGTAATCTCAAAGCGATCGGAATTAGGTGCCAGTTGTACCTCAACCAAAGTGATCAATCAATCAAATGTCACAAGAACTTCAACACCTTGGGTGAGAAAGAAATTGAAATCATGTGACCAAAATCAAGCATGTTTGATGCTACAAACATATCAAGGTGATATCTAAAAAGAGACAATAAATACAATACACACAACAGATTGTTAGTCAACCAAATCACTGAAACCTTGGAGTTGGACACACATGTTGCTAAGAATAGGCACCAAAGGATGCACAGAAGCACCATCCTTTTTCAGGATTCTTGTGTCTCTTGTTCCTGTTGAACATCCTGAGTAAGACACGGGTTTGTTGGACAAGAGAAACTAACCAAACTCCTTTTTCAAAAAAGGAGTTTAGTTTCTCTTGTTCCTGCTTAATGTCTTGCATAAGACACGGGTTTGTTGAAAATTTCATCAAAGTCTTGTCTCTTCCATGCTTAACATTTCTCTAACTCCCCAAGATTGCTTCCCAAGGCATGATTTTTCAGAAAGGAACTTACCTGTTTAACCAATTTGTATGCCCATGGATCAAAGCCTAATCATCCTGTACAGTCAATCAGAGAAGTGAGTGAGATTGCTTGTCTTAAATTTGTCATTTCAGGCACTAATGGGCACTTCAGAGACATTTGAAGAAAGTAGAGAGCTCAGGATATTTACTGAAGGAAGAGCAAGGGATTGATGCATACCATCTTCTAGTAAAGCACAAGATGCCTAGGTACCATATGCATGAGACACATGAGGAATGAGGAACACATAACACTGGAAGGAGGTATATTAGAGCGTAGTAACAGAAAGATGAGAGACGAAGAGAAGGTACATGAGAGTCAGTGGCTAGTGACACTGGTGAAGGAGGAGTTTGTGTTAAACCCCCATAATGCCCAAAAAAAGGCTATTCTTCTTCACATCTGCTCTAGGCAAGTGGTCAATAGTGGATATGTAGCTCTTGGTACTAGATTTTGGTTGTCGTTTCATCAAAGTTAAGGAACTCATCCTTGCTGCTGGGTCCTTAAGTAACCCACTGACAATGCACTTCAAAGATTCAAGCATACCCAATGGGCCAACTTTGTCAGGGTAGCTATCATCTAAAACTGCAGTACTAATTGGTGCATGGGATACTTCATTTGCTGCCACACTTGCTGGCAATCCTAGCCACTCTGCAGCAATGGAATAGCATTGAAACATGACCCCATGCTTGTTTCAGTGAATGGTTCTTTTCACTTTTTAGCTTGCTATTGACCTCCGACAAATAACCTAACAATGTCAGCCAATATACATGGGGCACACATACTCCCATCATGCAGCAACAATGACATTTGGAGAGGTCATTCTGGAAGAACAGTAGCCACACTTGTCATTCCAGTAGGGCTCTAGATAAGAGATCAGACATCAGCTGCCATATACTGATACTATGTCTGCTCAGTGGCACTATATAACCTTGCATTTGTACATGATGAATCAAGTGGTTCCAGTTGATGGGGACTGATGTGTGAAACATGGGTGAAAATTGTGTCTCTTTGATTGCAAGGTTCTTCTTATATATGGAAGGCAACATTACATAGCAGCACTTTCAAATGCATCTGGTTCCAGAACTATGGTGGAGGTTCAGATTTACCAGGCCCTTGCTCATCTTGGAAGTAAAACCCATGGACTTCCTGTTGCACCTTCTCCACTATTGAGGATGTCGAGTCACATTCAACCCCCCTCCTCTTGTGGGATTCCTGAAGCATCATCACAAAGCACAAATATAACACCATGGTCAACTAGCACAGTATCATTGCACATGATATTCCACCATGAGCAAACAGAGACTGGTACAGTTCTTATGTGGTCACCTTTATGGTACCTCTACTTATCAGCTCTGGTCTGAAGGTGCACTGAGACATCTCCATTTCCTGCCTCTCCTTGCGCATTTCTTCTACCTTCTGTTGCCTTCTCTCTCTGTCCATGCATATAAGCTTGTACCACTGACGGCTTGAGCTGCATTAAGGCACAGATCACCAGTCAAATCTATGAAAAGAAAATGAACATCCCGTCATACAAAGACAACTTACATCACAAAACATGCACTGACATGAAAGCAGCCAATTATCATACAGGTTCCTAAAACATAACTGTTAGCCTTCTGACCTGAACTCCTGCACACTCCTTTATAGCAGCTGCTAGAGGCCATGCTGCAGGAAAAGTTGACCAGCAAGCAAATTTGGATGACTACCAGACAGAATACAACTTTGATTCAAGCAACAAGCTTCAATCATGTGTCTACAAGGGTGGTTGTGAAGAATGATGGTATACAGTCTGAGACATTGAAATAGTCTTGGCAGCAGTCTGTAAGGACACAAAACTCAAATTACTAGGGCCTCCTCAATAAATTGGCATCATATGATATGCATGACTTACTTAAACCTTCGCCTTCTTGCTGCAAGATTGCGAGACAAACGATCCATCTTGAATTGATATGTAAAGTTACTGAGATCAGTGTGATCCTTGTGTTTGAGCCCCAAGTGAACCTTTGCACCCTTGTGGTACTTTTTCTGCAGAAGTCACAACTACACCATTAGGTTAAAATTTCGCATGGAGTGCTGAAATATAGCATCAAGCAGCATTATCATCACAGCATTGACTGGCTGACAATTGCATGTAAATGATAATGTCATCCATCACTTGCTGGAATTGGAGTTTTCAACAACAGAAGGATAAGAGCTGGTACCTCAACAGCAAGCATGAGATCTACAAAGTTGTCAAAAGAGAGAGGCTTGTCAGTAGCTCCCATCTTCATCACTTGAGTAACATCATAAATAGTTTCCTTACATAACTGCTGCAAATTGGCAGTTGCCAACTGTACAAAACCATCCTGGAGATGCCAAACAAGCAACTCAATAAAAGATCAAGTGCCTGCTCAACAAGGCTGAGCTGGTGTAGAAATTGTGATCAGCAGTGTCACTGGAAAATGCAGTAAGATACAGAGCAGGGTTGCAATGACAAACCTTGTCTTCATCAAGGGAGTCAAATACTTGCTTGAACCCACGCTCTTTAATACGTCCAAGTAGCTTCTGGGACTTGGGCCCAACATAATGGCAGTTGGCTTGATCTCTCTTTACCTTTCGATCCCTCTCAGCCAGACTCTCCATTTTGTTGTCCAATGCTGATTTCAAACTGTACAAAAACTCCCCAATTGGTAGATGCACAGGGTTCCTCTGCCATCAAAGTTACCAAAAATGAGCATGTCCAGTTGCTGATGTCAGAGCTGATCACATTGCAAATTTAGTGTTGGGAGGGGAGGAGGCATTTCTTGTGCAACACAATACCAAATTGATGACCACCTCATGTACATTTGTTGGTATATCAGTTTGATACCTTTCTAGTTTTACTGTCTTCTCCTTCCACATGACTCGAGACAAAATTGTGCCACATATTGAATCTGATACCAAATAAATCTTCATTTCTGCTACTGAACACACATCCTGCTTTCCACCAGGATGAGAAGAATTGCTTACATCATTCTGTGGCTTGCGTCCAGTGCGAGGTCTGAAGAACTTTCGACCTGTGTTGGGATCAATTGGTCTATGACACAATTGCTCCCGCAATTGTTTCTTCTCAGTCAACTTGGAGGCATACTGCAACAGTCTGTTGAAGACATTCCCTTCCTGGTTATAGTCTCCATCCATATCCAACCCATCAACTTGCCTTCTGTTGACAGCTGGCTGAAATGTTACTCTGCACCAAAGTAGAACTGATTATCAAAGTTAATAAAGTCCGCTCTGGTGTGGAGAATTAGAGTCTCTACAACTTCATACAAACAACATCTGCAAAGGTCATATAGATGCATTTATGAGCTTGCAGAGAGAAATCCACAACAACAGTTGGAGCGTAACCATTCCGTCAGTTCTACAGAAACCAAAATTAGCAAAACAAGAGTCACAGGTCATATCATCCTGCACTAGGATAAATTCACATTATATACATAACCCTCCATCACTTCTTGATCGAAAGAAGTGACTAGCTGAGGGAAACAACTTGCACTGACCCTTCAGGATACCATTGCATGTATTCAGTTTGACGTCGACGGCGGCTTTCAGCATCCATGAACAAAAGTTCAAAGCGATTGAAAGGACCATCCTTCATGTCCTCCCGCCCACCATCACACATTCTTCGGTGATTTATCTGAGGTGTGAAAGTGCACTCCATAAGCTTCGCCTCCCAAAGCTGTCACATTACAACTCAAGTAGGGTCTCCTTCATCAGGTTCTGCAGTTCTGCACTGATTCCTCCATTGTAGTGTGCACTTAATAGATCCCTCCTTGTTGAGAATATATACCTCATTCCGAAGTTCCTGCAGTTGATCCTGCCTTGGCTTCTCTTGGCATTGCAGCCTTTTCCAAACCTGGCCCTGCTCCCGCCTTATGCTCTTGGCTCGCTTGCTTCACAAGCCAAGTATGCACCTCGTCAGCAACAGTCATCATACTTCTTGAGACAAAGTGAAGCATACTCTGGAGGACTGAACAGGAGACTGGACACAAAGATACCAGCAGTTGAGCTCAAGGGAATTCAAGCACCTAATCTCGGGCATCAATGTCAATTGTGCCAGCTCCCTTGCCTCATCATCACTCTGCTTCTGTTTTATCAGCTTCATCTGATTTTCTTTCTTCGTAAGACCTTCCATATACAACAACTCGCCATAATTCCTGTACTGTTTGGCTGTCCGCCCTCGCATCCGCATGATTCTCCACGATTTCTGGTTTGACAAGTGTGTACTAAGTTACAGGAGCCAAAACAAACAGATACCAAGCAAGCTCTATGTAGAAAGAATGAAAGTACACTCTTTGACAGAGCATACTACTATAACCAAGTATGGATCTAGTCAAGATTTGATAAATATTGCAATGTCAAGAAATTAAGTACTATTCAGAATGTCGTACCTTGGAGATACTGGTCTTATCCCTTTCCAACTTCTCCTGATACAACTCCAGGTTCCTCTTCTTGTCATCCTCTAGTTTCTGCCTTTGCCTCACAAACTCAGCATATAGGCGCATGTAAACAGTTTTCTGTTTCAACACCAGCCACAAGGTGTAACATAAGCAAAAGTGCATCCTTTCTATTCTTACTCTGCATGAGCATAAGTCTCTGCTTGAAACCCTGACATACTATTTTTCAGAAGTCACCTAGAATACTGATAACTGAATCCTGAGATGCTTACAAGGACCACATCTATGTGACATGCACAAACTCCACAACAGCACTTTGAAGGTAACCATTCTGTCAGTTCCAGAAAAAACAAAACTGTCACAACGAGAATGAGTGTAGTCATAACTTCATGAGTGTCACTCACAAAGTATCAGATCATCCTGCATCACGAATAGCAATGATGAGCTGTCATGAAATATGCTTAGCATGACCACTTTGATTCTGTGATGAGAAATGACTACAAAAGAGCGATAATTTTGAGAGTAGGAGTAGGAGATGAGTCACAGATGACATTACCGCCCGCTCAGGGAGAGGACGAGCACTAGCACTTTTAGGTCTGTCTTCTTTCTTTTGTTCATGTCCACCAATTTTGGCAAGGCTTGTAACAGTAGGAGCAATCAGCTGGTCTGATACTCGTTTCTGTGCATATTTTCGTCTTGGCTTTGGAGACGATAAGCAAGCCTTTCCAGATCCAAATTTGTTAATGTTTTCAGATTGTGACAAGGGAAAGTTCACAGGTTGGAATTTGCAGGCATGTGATCTTGTATGTTTGTTCTCTTGATCATACTCATTAGGCCCAATGTGACCAGAAGCACCCTTGTTTGCACATGTTGGCCACTTTTCTTTGTATGAATGACACTCATCTTTTGAGCAAAACACAATATCCTTGTCCTCATTACTGCAACAGCAATGGGGGTGAGAAGCCTTTCACCCAGCAAGTGTTGCAGATAAACAAATGAATATTTATAAGAAATCATGTCAGGTGTTGCATACACAAAAAATAAGAATTCTCAATCAGTGCTCCAGCAACAATTTCTGTATCAGTGCACAAACATCATGAATTGTTTGATCTACAACCTCCTTTTCATTAAGTCACACGACCATGTGCAACTTATGAGAAATTATTCTTCAAAGTTGCATATCCATTGGCATTGTTTTGTGCAGATTTTGTGAGAAGTAATAGTCTCTTAAGTTGCACACACTTGTTTGGTCATGTCAGAGAGTAGAGATGCAACAGACCTGATACTCATGATGTTGCTGATGATATGCTCTGTAAGTGGTGCCACAAATTGGTCAGGAAGACTATGTTTGAGGCAGAACTTTGTGGCCACTGCCTCAGCTGAATCCCCCTCCTTCATCTCAATATGCTCCACAGACCCATCTTCAATCTCCACAGTGATGGCCAGCAGAACTCGCCGGTCATCTGATTCATCCTCTTTTAGAAGAAACAGAGCTCAAATTAGATCCTTGTCTGGAAGGTGTTTCTTTGCCCAATTAACAGCCAGGTACAACTGATTTTCGTGACTTGAAATTCTGTTGGTGATTTACCTTGAACTGAATGAAGACAACGCTGATCTTTAGCAGCAAGCTTACTATGACCTCCCTGCAGTTTGCATTGTAGTTAGTTAAACAGAGCATGTTCCTGGTAAGAGCAGAGCTATGACATGCAAATAATGTAGTCTATTCTTCATCTCATGGAAAATTTTGTGTCAGTTGATGTGTTGACTTTGGGTATCAATAGCAGAATAAGGGAGATGAAAACCAGCTAAGAAAAATAGCTGTAAAGATACAGAAACAGAATGCATCTGATGGTAAAATATGCATCCTGCACAATACAACTTTTGGAACTTGTGGCTCTATCTAAATTGAGCAGAACACCAATATGGAGAATCATTGTAACCACATACCTGAAGTCTTGGAGTGCCACTTGCATTGTTAGGTGATCTATTTTCATCTTCACCTTCATGACTGTGCACAGGGTGATTTGTTTTGAAGAGGTCGTCTTCACACAATTCCTTAGACCCTTTTGGCTTCCACGCTCTTGACATGATTTTCAGAACTGATTAGGTCATGTCAAGGGGGCACTATCCTCGACCAAATTGCACACACCAGTAGCAAGCTGAATGTCATCTTCCAGTGGCATATAGTACTGTAGCCAGTATAGAGAATTGGCAAGATGAGATCAACAGCATATCTCTTCTATGGCAACTGAGAAGTAACAGCTCTCATTATCTTGCTGTTGCTGTCAACACGTGACCGACCAACAGTTGTGTGTATGTGTCTCTCCTGTCATTCTAGATCATTGCTAGAGACATGCAAAACCTAACTCCATATGATCTCTCTCTGAAGCCAAATGCTGCGTCCTTCATGGACTGACATTGGCTTCGGATATCTCTTGAGCAATGCCAGGTATATGTCTGGCACGAAGTCAAAATTCGTTGACAGGAAGCATGGCTGCAAGGGATGCGATTTCATGCTCCGTGGCTTACCGCAGCATCTCGTGCAACTGAGGGCGGGTTCTCTGAATCATCGGCTCCATCGGTTACATGACGGAATCTAAAACTGGCAAAAGAGATCATGTTCATAAGCTGAGGAAATGGTTGGGGGACGAGTGACAGTGCATCGTTAATCGTTGCCAGAGCATTCCGGATGCGATTTCTGACAGATGACCTGAGAGTGTTTTGTCTGCCTGTTGTTCGCTGACGGCTTGGTCGTTAATCAAACAGATCGTTACGCAAACCGTTTTCCTCAAGTAGATGTGTACGATAAACTGGCGGATACTCTATCGCCTCCTCTTGTATATGACCGCGCTGGCTCACGAACTCTTTTGTCGACTCTTTCCGCTACTTCAACCTTATGGCGTAGTTGCAATTATCCAATTCTGCTCTCGGCAAAGAAATGAACCAAATGAATCATACTCCGTAGTTGTACCTCCATTATCAATCTCACATTACAGTTGCACTAAATTTGCAACAAGAGGATCCTGAGAAGCTTGTGAAGAAGTTCCAAGGAACTGTATCTATCGTCCTAAAAACAAACAAGCCATTCACAAATTGGAGGATTCAACTACCCCGCCGTCCAACAATCCATAAATGAACTGCGAGTCTACTTCCCTCCATGAATCAGCTTCCTTTGTAAACTTCTATAAAGAAACGAATTGCGACTCGAAAGGCTCTTACGACGTCGAAAGCCCAAAGGTTGATCGATATAAAAACAAACGGAAGACAAAATGGTCACAATTTACTTGTTGTTTCTGCTCTCTCGACGCGGAAAAGACATCATCCGAAGCTCCAGAATGAGACGAAATGAAATTCGCCGTGTACAAGGTGCATAGAGGTGTGAAAGTGCGCGCATAAGTCGCGGAAGTACGCCATGGCTTCGCAGCGAGCGTTGCTCGCGTGCATGCAGCAGCAGTTAGCAAAGCACGGACAGCAGCAAGGGCAGGTAAGGAGGCAAATTACGGTGCGTAATATGCACCCGTCGATGGCCTCGCCTGCTCGATCTCGGTCCTCCTCGCATACTCCCTGCCGGAATCGTCCTTCTTGTTTGCTGTAACCTACATTGAAAATGCATTATATCTATATTGTCTGAGTTCTGGAGCATTCTAGGGGCAGATGTATTTTGCATTCTTTTGAGTGTTGTAATGCAGTGTACTCTGAGCATTTTTGAAGTGCTGTAATGCCGTGTGCAACAGAGAATGAAGATTATAGGCTAAGAAAGGAGGTGGGTAAATTAACCCTAAAGAACCAATTAATTTTTTCATGGTATTAAATTTAGGGGTTTTTCAATAGCTTTTCAAAATATGCAAGCCTTTTTCAATTCTAAGGCCCACTTTAGACAAGGGTCCAAAGGCCTTGGGACCAATTTAAAGCTTTCGACCAATAATATTGCTTAAATTCGTTGGTCCCTGGACGTTGGACCCTAGTCTAAAGTCACCCTAAGTTGGCCAGTAGTGGTCCGGCAAGGTACCTCTTGACTTAAAATGCTTGGAGACCCATGGCCCTTAGAGGATCTCCAGCGGTGCTCAGTATCTGATCCTTCACACTGAAATTGGATAAAGTAAAGTCAAAACATACTGGTTTGGCCCAACAAAATGGTTTTGGCTCAGCATAACCGTATACTTTGCGTGGCTGGTTAAAGGCGCAGCATTGATCTACACCTGCAGAAAAGAGTGCAATAAACATGATTTGACATCTGCTCAGTATTTCTGATTGGCCCGTCATAATGGTTACTTAGTCCCCGCATATTTGCCTCCCAGTTTCAGTTTTATGGGTGCAGTAGGAAAAACTTAACAACTAAAGTTGGCTGTGAAAAACATTTTTGCATGGTCACATACTGAGCACCCCTGGAGATGCTCTTACCACTTCACATATCCTATATGTTGCAGAAAGGAAAAAATGAATAGAAGATTAATGGCCGGAGCCATCACAGGGGAGACAAAAAGGGAAGGCCAAAGAAAGGCCAAAAGACGAACACCCTGCAGGAACCAAAAAAAAGGGAGAAAGCTAGTCCCTCTCATGGTAGGAAGCTATTTCACCCATAGCCCCTCTAATTTTGCATGCATGCAAATTGTGATATCTAATAATAATGGGAGGTCTAGAACAAGCATCACCTGCCAACACAATCTTCCTTTCTATAATAGAGGCTAAAGCATGTTGAAGAGTAATATTAATATGTTGTCTAAAAATAAATGTAAAAAGACAAGGACAAATGACCTTTCAAACATCTATCGTGTAAAAGTCGAACACATTCCTTAATGAAACTATCCAGGTCACGCCCCAATGTGCTATGCACTTCCATGGCCATCAAAATAAAGTGATACCCTTCGTGAAGCCTTTTATATTTGTGAATTTTAGCAATGGTGTTAAGTTTCGTAATTGCATTTGTTAGTCAACTAATGACACTCGAAGACATCATCTCTCACGTCAAGTCAATAACCACCACATTGGCAAAGAAGACTTGGTCCTCTCAAGTCATGTAAAAATCAGCTCATAATGAAATTCTTGACGTAAAGGTGTATCGTTGCATATAGTGTGCCCATTCTCTCGAACAAAGGCATACATGACATTTCAAATGTGTCATATGTGACTATCCACTAACCTCTAGGCAATGAGTTAAATGCATGCCAAATGCGTCCAACATGTGTCCACCACACTCACACATGAAAAGATTGAATGTCCAAGGCTAAATGAAACCAAAACAAAAATGCAACGCTAAGGTGAAAGTAAAATGTGCAATGTGAAACAAATGCATAGATGACTTAACAACTAACCATAGCCCTACCCCCTTGCTTGAACAAGAACAAATGCAAGTTCTAGATGCCGAGGAAATGGAATCATCTTCCAAGATAGACCTAAAGGATGTTTCATGGTGGAAATCCATCAAAGATGTTTGTAAACCGTGGGCATCGGTAACTACTAGACTCTCAAAAAAAAGGTGCATCTCCTTAGCTACAAAAGGAAGGTCATCTTGCCTTGCATACAAACATGATTGAAGCAAATGTGGGCCCCCTTCAACCTAAAAAACATTCTCCTCCAAAATGAGTCTATCAAAAATATAAAACCTAGAACAAAAATACAAAGCCACTATAACCCAACTCCTTAGAAAAATAGATAGGGCACATTCTTCCATAGAAAGAAAGCTTATACCACCAAAAGATATCAATAGTTGAACATGACGCCTTGTTAAGGGGTCCTAAAAAGACTCCCATGATCCTAGACCCATAATGTCCCCATATACCTACATAATTTTGTTGTTCAAAACCCGCTAAAAGAGATAAGAAGGAAGAAGAAGAAGGTATTGTCCATGTGAAATAAAAAGGTTAACAAGCTATACATGAAGATAAAATGCCCAAAACAACTTGGGTGTCTCCCAAAAAAGGAAGATCCTCAATATGCACCATGTCCTAGAATAAAACCTCATCCAAATAATGTGTGGCAAAGTCTTGAGAACCCATTAATACACCCAAAATGTGTAAACCAACTGTGACCAAGGTGCAACCCTACGGAATCTTTATGCCTGGAGAAATATTTGATGGACTCCAAAACTTGCACTCTAACATTTTGACCCTAAGCCCAACTAGGGTTAATTGGGTTGAAAGGTGGTCAAAGGTGTAAGTAATTTCACTCAAAAGCCCCATGATGTCGTATCATCCGCTAGGGATGGAAAGACATAGTTGGGGGTTCACTCAATGGTCTTTAAGAAAGTTCGATAATGGGCCAAAACAAATAGAAAACCTCCTAGGGTGTCACCCTGCCTCATGCCTAAAAATGATTCAATAACGGTGACCTCCTCCATATGTCGCCCATGCTGGTAGTAAATAGAAGAATGAACACCATAAAACAACCTAGTAAAAGGGGACAATGCTCACCAAAGGCCCCCCAGCATTACATAACTTTCTAAAAATAATAACTTGAGAAATGTTTTTAAAAGCATTTTCGACATTGACTTGCATCACGGCCCAATTAGGGTGTAGGTCAAGGAAAGCTTGGATGCCAAAAAAGATGGCTTCACAACCTCCAAGGGTCGATGTTCCGAATTGATGGGGGGATAAGTGCTTCTAAAATGGCCCTCGAAGCTATAAAACAATGGAACGACTAATAAGTCAAAAAAACACCTCGCCTATAACAATAAAATGAAGGCCACTAGTGTCCTTTACCATTGCCAATAATCTTCTAGCCCCTTGCACTAAGGCCATTGACTTAAGGATAACCCCATGAACAACAATAGTAGCAACCTAGAATAATTTCGAAAACCCTGAAGATGGGTCCTCTAAAATGAAACATCTCAAGAGATGTTCATATACCATCCTAGAAATACCCACCCAAAAACAAATGGGGAGTAGTGGTTAAGGCTTGGGCAAATAAAGTCCTATCTAGGACAAAAGTGTGCTTAAACTAATAGTCAAAATAAATGGAGGGACAAGGTCTAAAGGAATGGGGTGTAGCTGGCGTAAGGCAACAACGATGTCCTCCGAAGGAATAGATGGCGTCATGGGTTGGAAAGCTTTAAAAACGCGACGATATTCATCCATTCTCCCTAAAATTAAACATCAACGAAGACAAGTGGTTAAAGAATCTCCCCATGAGTGGTGGGAACATGGCACACATGAGGCATGTGAAAACTCCTCCTGAATAAAAAACTAGTCATCCACCATAAACCTCTTGAGGTGAGCAAAAACCTTTCATTGACCTAAATGACCTCCTTGAGTAAAATGTAAACACCAACGTGGCAATAGTAGGAAAAGGAACCATGTTAACTTGTTTGTCGGGTTTTGAACAATTCGATCAAGGGGTAACTGAAAAGCCTATTTGACCTCATTTTAGATGGCTCAAAGGATCCTATGAAACAAACAAAGGCACACGAAATGAGACTCACATGGCCCCAAAATGGAGTTAAATTGAACCCAAAGCCAACCCCAAGAAACAAGATGAATAGATCTAGGGAGAAGTACAAGAAAGGAATATACCTACAAAGAAAAAACAACTTGGATAACATGGGAAATGAGGCTAGTAGGAGGGTGAGCACTTTTGACATGCCTTGATAGGTCGCCTAAAATGTAAAGGCTAAAATAATGAAGACAAGGGATATTTCAAACTAATGAGGGACGCAAAGAGGGAGCCATTCGAAAAAAGGTTACATTTAAAAGCCCTTGGAAGCAAAAGCCCAACACCTTCCCCAAAAAAAAAAAACTTTCTTATCATTGCAAAAGTTTGCCAACGATGGCAAGCTTGGTCACCAGATGTTTTCGATCTTGATCGCTCTCTACAAGCATCGTGTCAATTCAAAAGCTTTGGCTACCATAGTCAAGGAGTTCCATCATGAAGCAGTAACGTTTTTTGCAACTCCATCACCTATCTGATTTGTGCTATATCCTTGATGTAACCTCCCACTCCTATTTCTCTTAAAGCTTAGCAATGTCATGTTGTTCTGCAAATTGCAATGCCATCGTCTCCTTTAATGTTTGATTTTGTGTCTTGAATTGACCATCTTTTCTTGTAAACATTTGTTCAATGTTCACACCATTTCTATTGCCATTGTTTCAATTATTGATTTGAAAGTTGTGACCTTTGACATTGCCATCCATTAGCGTGAAGTGCTTTCAACTTTGTCTCCATGTCTCATCCATGAATGAGGAGAAAGGATACACCTACATCTATTTATGTCATAGGTAAATTGTTGTAGGTCAACTTCTATTTACCCTTAAATATTTGAAATTTTAACTTATTGGTAATAGTTAATAACCTAGTCTAGAATCCAACCTTTTATTTCTTCATTTTTTGTGATTAGCAACATGGGTGGTAATTAATCTTACAAGAGATTTACCATGTGTGCTGATCATCACACAAAAGATTTAGATTCAATGACAACATGTTTTCAGAAAACTATCAAAATCAAAACAATACGAAAGGTCTAATGAAAAGAGCAACCCTATTGGCTAAGAGCCATAAATTGGACCCACAACCTTTAGATGAGGGTCCAAGACCAAAAAGTGGCCTTTGGACCCCATTTAAAATGAGCCTTAGTTAGGGAATACAAACAGAGCTGCATGGTTTTAACCCTAGGACTACGCCAAAGTGGCCAACCCAAGGCAAAGATGCAAAAAAATGTGCCAACCCTAAGCCAAAGTGCTCAACAATATTCTAACCCTAGGTCAAAATTCTCAACAATATTCTAACGTTAGGCCAAAATTCCCAAGCCAAAACATGATTTGGCTTGTGCTTAAACTTTGTGGCTCAAGGTTTAACACTAGGCCAAAACTCATTTATTTTGAACCCATGTGTTTGGGTCTATGGCTTAGGGTGACTTCAAAGTGGGCCTAAGAACATTTGGCTTTGTGTTTTTACAAGACATTTGGCTTAGGGTGCTAATGGGACTTTAGGCCTCTTGCCTATGATGCTTGAGTTAGGGCTTTTGGTTTAGGGTGTTCATTGGCCTTTTGGCTTAAGACAATTGGCTTTGTGTTTTTACAAGACATTTGGCTTAGGGTGCTCATGGGACTTTGGGCCTCTTACCTATGATGTTTGGCTTAGGGTTTTTGGCTTAGGGTGCTCATTTGCCTTTTGGCTTAAGACAATTGGCCTAGGGCCTAAGACAAACTTAAGGCCTAAAATAATTGGCTTAAGGCCAAAAACATTTTTGTTAGAGCCTAGGACAGTTGGCTTAGGGCTTAGGACGATTGCCTTAGGGCCTAGGATAGTATAAACCCAATGTTAGTCTCTTATGTTTCTTGAACATTAGCAGACCGTAGGACAATTGGCTTTTCTTGAACCCAATACAAAGATTTATAGAAAGACTGTAACACAATCAACTAATTTTAAATGTTTCGTGCCATTAAAACAACAGAATATAATGTCTTATGTGATCTAATTTGAAGCTTAACCATTTTGATATATAGTTGATAAGAATGATCAATGCACCTTAGTTGTTACATGGACATTTTTTTCTATTTATGAAAGATCAAACAATGAAGAGACTCATGGAAATTTGACATTGAGGTCTAGAGAACAATTGCATACTATTTGCTTGATGCACCATATATTTCTGATGTTGCAATGAATTTTTTGTGTTGTGCTAAGCTTTCTTCCTATTCTTACATCTATGTTGTCTAAGGAGGACATGTACTTTCGACAGCAACTTGCACTTTGCTTCAAATTCTATGCAGGTATGATGGTTTACTTGACCATACAAAGTGTTTGTCCTCTTCTCCTTTGCTATGAAGATAATATGGCAAATGATGTTGTATTGCTACCCAAAAGAAATCAATGTTTTATATCATTCTTCCTTCTCCTACATAGATTATATATTCAAGTTTCATATGTGGCAATATGGGGTTTTTATGAATGCAACTACAATTACCACATGGATTGATTTTTGTGAATTGGGGTGCATCCAAGGGCTACTTGCCATGGTCTACTTTTGCCTCTTCCTTTTGAAAAAGATTTAAAACAGGGGAATAAGAAGGGAAAACAATGATGGATAAATGACCTACTATTTAAATGTGTCTCGGCCCAAGCTGTATAACACCTCTCCTTGTGGGAAAATAAGAAGCAAATACAATGTTGAATGAAAGTTCTTATTATTGGTGGGGTGTTTGCTCCATAACAACTCTCCATGTGGGCTTGACTTTTGAAGCATGCATTGGCTTTTGAGGTTTTGTGCACCCAGCATTGCATCTCAAAATCTCAAAATGCATTGAACTTGCAAATTGCAGATGAGAATGTTATTTTGAGGAGGAATGCCTTCACAACTCTCTCTTGTGAAGGTGTTTCTAACTTTTTTTTCGATATCCATTAAAAATGAAGTTTTAGTTATTTTTCAAGGTTTCAGGAATCATATAGCTTGTGTTAGTTGGAAAAACATTTTTTATGTTTTTTGTGAATAAATGTTAATTAATTGTCTCCATGACATAATCTTTGGCTGCTTGGTTGCTAACAATGAGGTTTGAGGTTGTAAATGATGGGAAGGCACTAACTTTCATAATGAATCGAATAAAAAAAGGCAAAGATACACATTTCCTATGCAAGGCTCTAAGTCTGCTCTCCCAGTGTGTGGCAGGTTTTAACTATGACCAAAAGGCTCTTACAAAGCTTTTGAAGGTGTGATATTATGTGTAAGGTCTTCACATTCTGTTATGACTTCAAATTGACGCATTATGCTTCAAAGTGTAATCGATAACAATCCTATTAACAAATCTACCAGTTTGTACCAAAGGCACAAAGTCTATAGGTATATGAATAATACTAAAGTTGTTGTCTGCATAGTGGTCATAATCTCTTCATCAATATGGAGCTAGGTGGCCAAGGAAAATGTCCAAACTCTATTTCAATGTACCATAGAAGTTCCCTCTCTACTACATCTTATATGCACCATGTTGATTGACATTGGTGGAAATTGGGGTTCTGAATGCCAATGTCGTGGCAATCAAATTGGCTTATTGCCCCCCCAAAAAAAAACACAAAACAAAATTCAAAGGTACCTTATGTCTATATTAACACTTCTCCTATTCACCTAGCCACAGTGAACCAGCACCCACCACCGCACCATCCACTGGATGCCCATTATCACTCAATTGTGGATGAACCTCAACTAGTTAATATTTGGTTTCACCTTGGTAACCAATTCTCTAATAAGTAGGTGTCATATATAGGTAGATAGGTAGGAAAATAAGTCACTACTAGGTAAATAGATGGTTTACACATAGGTAAGGGCTAATTTTACTACCTTCCTACGAACAACCCACTTGTGGGTTGTTAATAGGTAGGTAATAAAAAAAAGCACTGAACTAACCACCATGATTAGATAGGGAACTATTGGGTACCCAGCCCATTACTGACACAGTCCATATTAAAAACTAATGAGTCAGGGACCCGGACAAAAGTTAGTGACCAGTGTTTGAACAAGAGGCCTATGGCACCTGCAAGAAATTTTGGACGCTAGTGAAGCCCCCTAACTCCTGCCAATTTGAGATCTTGAGACCTGACTTGTTCTTTTTTCTCTCTCTTTCTTTCCCTTGCTATCTTGCTGACTCTCTTCCACCCAATATGTTGCTTTTGCATGTGTAACCTCTTTCTCTCAACTTGAAATCTATTTTGTGTTCATAAATTTTATTTTGACTAGTGGGAACTAATTCGAGGGTTAATACTTTTAGGAAATAAGGCTAATCTAGGGTTAATTCATTTTGAGAAATAAGATTACTTTGAGGGCTAATCCTTTTGGGAAATAAGACTAATCTAGGGTTAATTCATCTTGAGAAATAAGATTACTTTGAGGGCTAATCCTTTTGGAAATAAGATTAATCTGGGGTTAATTCATCTTGAGAAATAAGATTACTTTGAGGGCTAATCCTTTTGGGAAATAAAATTTATCTAGGGTTAATTCTTTCTGAGAAATAAGATTACTTTGAAAGTAAATCCTTTTGAAGAATAAAAGGAATTTGGGGGTTGAACTTTTTTAGAAATAAGGCTATTCAGGGGGGGTTTGTTCTTTTGGGATTCATTTTACACAGAGTAAATAAATGATTGGATAATAATACGACTAATTTGAATTTAACAAATAAAAAGGGACTATTTTGAGGATTGATCCTTTCGAGAAATAAGAATAATTTAGGTCAACCAAATGCAATTATTTATGGGCTCAACTAATTTAAAAGTCACTATGTGTAGGGTAAAGCCCTAAGGTGGGGGCATCCCCAAAATAAGGGGCCTAGGATGAGGTGATAATATAAATGTCAAGCTTCAATGGACACTCAAACATGGTTTTTTTCATGATTATTTCTTACACATATGCACTATGCTTTGAGTTAGAAATTTTTAGCTTAATGAATATAGAAAATTAGCAAATTAGTATTAAAAAATGCGTTTTTTTTCCATTGCAACCATTTGGTTCAAAATTTCAAGCTTTTGAAATTTTGATATGATTTGTTTTTTCATCAAGTTCACCCGATGAACACATACTTACCTTAATGAAAACATGTTTTTCTTGTACAAAAAGTTTGAAATCAATTTGCATGATTTTTACATTCCTTTTGATTACTCAAAAAATGAGGTTTAAATAATTAATATATTTAGTTTAAATATCTCAAAGAAACATTTACATAATATTCAAACTAATTTAATAAATTTTTATTAATATAACAAAACATCATTTTATCTATTAACATACAACAATCCATTGTAATTATTATTAGATAAATTAAATAAAAGTCCAAGGTTGGACTTTGAAATCTTTTAAAAAATAAACATTCCTTTTTGGAACTTTAATTGTGAATGAGCCTTGAAAAGTTGCAATAGATGATGGTTAAAATCCCAATTTGTTATTATGCTATGGAATTGGTGCACATATTAATGATTTAATTGTTCAAAAAATATTTTTTGATTTTTAAGGCCTTTAAACATCACTATAATTATAATTTTAAAACTAAAAAATACCAGTTTTAATGTCAATTTGTCCATGAAATTTTACCCATATAAAAAAAAAACTATTATGAACAATTTTCCCAATCAAAGCTTTCCAAATTTCTTGAAGTCATGGAGATCAATCATATGACTGTAAAATTTTGCTCATTATTACATAATGTTATGATAATGTGGATTATTATGAATATTTTAGGTTGTAAAATGTTATTCCATTAAATATCTTCTTGGGTTAAATGTATTTTTAATCATTTACCACAATCAATTAGATGTTCAAAATCAATAAAAAAAATGTTGTCACATAAACCTTTAAAAATTTATTGGTGTACATTTACAATATAAGCACCATTATGAATCAATTGAATATCAAAGATTCTTATAACATATTTTTGTTTTGAAACCTAAATCATTTCTATGTGATTTATACAATAATTCAAAATGAATGAAATCTTATTGACACAATATATAGTTTTAGTTTCACCTAAAATCCTACACATTATAATCTACATTCATTCAACAACTTAGGCTTTTGAAGTGCATTCAATTCACCAATAGATGTAAGTCATTTTCATAAACTCAAACACCTCGACAAATGAAGCTTTGGAATGCATTGAATTGACCAATATTCATAGGTAATTTTTGCAAATTCGAACACATTAACAAATGAAACTTTTGGAGTGCACTCAATTGGCCAATAAATATAAGTAATTCTTACAAGCTTCAACATCTTTACAAATCAAGGTTTGGAGTGCATTTAATTGGCCAATAAATGTAGGTAATTTTTGCAAGCTAAGCACCTTGACAAATCAAAGTTCTGGAATGCACTCAATTGACCAATAAATTTAGGTAATTTTTTCAAACTCAAAGACCTTGACAAATGAAGGTTTTGGAGTGCACTCAATTAACCAATAGATGTGAGTAATTCTTGAATCCTTGAACACCTTGATAAATGAAAGTTTTGGAGTGCACTCTGCATTCAATTGGCCAATAGATGTAAATAATTCTTGTAAGCTCAAACACCCCTTCAAATTAAGATTTTGAAGTGCATTCAATTAGCCAATACAAGTAGGTAATGCTTGCAAGCTCAAACACCATGACAAATCAAGGTTTTGAAATGTACTCAATTAGCCAATAGATGTAACTAATTTTCGCAAGCTTAAATAATTCAAATGAAGGTTTTGGAATGCATTCAATTGAACAATAAATGTAGATAATTCTTGCAAGCTTCAACACCTTGACAAATCAAAGTTTTAGAGTGCACTTAACTGGCCAATAAATGTAAATAATTCTTGCAAGCTTCAACACCTCGACAAATCAAGGTTTTGGACTGCATTCAATTGGCCAATAGATGTAGATAATTCTTACAAGCTTCAACATCTCAACAAATTAAAGTTTTGAAGTGCACTCAGTTGACCAATAGATGTAGGTACTTCTTGCAAGTTTGAACACTACAATAAATGAAAGTTTTGGAATGCATGAAATCAACCAATAGATGTAGGTAATTCTTGCAAACTTAAACACCATGACAAATGAAGGTTTTGGAGTGCATTCAATTGGCCAATAGATGTTGGTAATTTTTGTAAACTCAAACAATCATTCAAATAAAGGTTTTAAAGTGCACTCAATTGACCAATAAATTTAAATAATTTTTGCAACCTTAAACACATTGACAAACGAAGGTTTTGGAGTGCACTCAATTGGCCAATAGATGTAAATAATTCTTGCAAGTTGGAACAACATGACAAATGAAGGTTTTGGAGTGCATGCAATTCATTAATAGATGTAAGTAATTATTGCAAGTTGAAACAACATGACAAATGAAGGTTTTGGAATGCATGCAATCAACTAATAAATGTAGGTAATTATTACAAACTTAAGCACCATCACAAATGAAGGTTTTGGAGTGCACTCAATTGGCCAATAGATGTACATAATTTTTGTAAACTTGAATAATCATATATATTAAGCTCTTGAAGTGCATTCAATTGGCCAATAGATGTAGGTAATTTTTGTAAGTTTAAACACCACAATAGATTAAGCTCTTAAAGTGCATTCAATTGGCCAATAGATGTAGGTAATTTTTGGAAGCTTAAACACCACAATAGATTAAGCTCTTGAAGTGCATTCAATTGGCCAATAGATGTAGGTAATTTTTGGAAGTTTAAACACCACAATAGATTAAGCTCTTGAAGTGCATTCAATTGGCCAATAGATGTAGGTAATTTTTGGAAGTTTAAACACCACAATAGATTAAGCTTTTAAAGTGCATTCAATTGGCCAATAGATGTAGGTAATTTTTGTAAACCTAAACACCACAATAGATTAAGCTCTTAAAATGCATTCAATTGGCCACTAGATGGAGGTTATTTTTGTAAACTTGAAAACCCCAATAGATTAAGTTCTTAGAGTGTATTCAATTTTCCAATATATGTACATAATTCTTTCATATCTACATTTATTGACAAATTAAAATTGTGGCTTAAAAAATCAAAAACATTTGCAAACAATTACATTTCGTTAAATGGAGTACTTGTAAGTGACAATAATTAAACAAATTACTTGGCAATTTTTGGATCATGCATTCTTGGAAACACAACCATTGAAGGTTATTCAAATGTTGACGTTGGATGAAATTTTCCATTATATTTGGTGAGGCTTTTATTAGGTCAAGTAACCTAAGGTTGTGAGATTCCTTTGAGCCATTTTGGAAAAATGAAGGCAAAACTTCACGTTTTTAAAAAGAGATGTAGTTAAAAAATTTCACCACATATTAGATCAAATAAAATACAAATAATTGTTAAAATGAATAAAAATAAATTTTCATTCTAATGCCATGTTTTTAATGAAAAAATATTACATATCTTTAAATAAAACTTAAACTCATGGTTTCATTTGGAATTTTGACAAAAAAATATAACATAGGATTGAATTAGCACATGTTGCTCAAACCTGACTCTTTTGCAAAGATATATTTGGTTTCTATATAAATTGACCCATTGTAACTTACATTACAATATTTCGACCCATGTTTTGCAATTGTTCATCCATGTACAAACTGCCATCTTTTGCCCATTTGATTAAAGATCTATTTTTCAATTTTTTAAATCCAAGCACAGGGTTCAATGAACCATTTCCATTTTAATACACTTAACAAAACGTACTTTTCTTGAAACCAACTTTAAAAACACAATATCCAAAAGCATGTATTGATGTGTTTTAGTCAAGTGGTCATAGGAAATTCACAATGTTTTCCAAAATATTTCATTGTTAGAACCCCATCTTATACCCCACCCACCTTTCAATTTGCACGATGCATCTCTCCATATTTCCAAATCACAAATATCACACAAATAACAACCCAATATTTCAAGGCTTAAAGGGAGCCCCTTGCAAGCTTTTATAATCTCCATAGAAATGTTTTCGAAATCATTTGTCACATGATTTGGATGTTTGAATGCATGAAACATGAAGAGTTCCCTTGCTTGTTGTTCTTCCAATAATGCCATGTCCACTTTTGCGAACTCCCTTACATGATTTTTCAATATTTGCCAATTTTGAGAATTTACGAATACTTTGCTCTCGTAATCTAGATTAGTGGCATGCTTGCCAATAGGAAGTTGCAAGGCTCTGAAGGTTTTCCTCCATATTAACATCATCCGCAACCACTAAAACTTTCTTTGATATAATGCATTGATTCATTTGATCAAAGTATTCATCAACATCTTCATCCTTGCATAACTTTCTATCACACAAATCTTGTAGAAGTTTCTTGTAGAAGTTTTTTAAAACATTGTTGATGTCTTTTGATTTCACATCCTCCAAGAAGCTAGATTTTTCATATTAGTCGTGGAACAAATGATACATTTTTTTAATCAAAGTGGTCTTCCCAATCCCACCCATTCCAACCAATGCAACAATAGATTCCTTTGTGACAAACTATTTATGGCATTTTCTTTATCTTCCAATGCCACTTCATAACATGGCAAAAGTGGCATAGGCGGTGTGTTTTTTCTCCTATTAAAATTCACCAAAAATAAAATAAAATTTTAAATAATGGATAATACCTTATAAAATATGCCATGCAATTTAAGTGATATGATATAATCACAACTAGTCATGCATAGTCATTCCATGTTGATTGATTGTGTTTCCTTTCACTAAACCAAAATGTAAATACATCTAATGTGATTGACTTTAACTAGCATTCTAGTCACATTGGACATACCCAAGTACATGTGAAAATTTATGTGCTTACATGGACTATGTAGCATTACTTGATTGATTAAAAATAGTCATTGATGTTTTTTTTGTGGATGACAACATGTCACATATGATTCAATTATGTTAGCACTAAACCTAACACAACACATTTTTTATGTGGATTACAACATGTTACATCTAATTGAATTATGTCATTGCTGAACTTTGAAGGTGGCATATGTATTTAATATATAGATAGTATTCCCAAAATGTTTTTTGAACCACTAAAATAAATACTTTTTGAATTTAGACAACGTAGAATACATTGACCATATCTTTACTCGATTTGATGATCAAGAGTCAATTGTTGAAGTGTTGCTTGGGACTCTAATGATGAATACATGATTAATTAGCTGGAAAAAAAATCAATTAATTAATATTGCAAGAAAACTAAAAAATAACAAAAACATAGAATTAAAATCAATAAACTTCAACTATAAAAACATGAATGACAAATTCACATCATATCTCTACTAACCCATAAAACTTTTCCAACATTATGAAAAGCAAAACATGTAGTAAATTATTTTCATAAAAGCATTTAACAACAACATAACTATGTGAGAACAAACAAGGTACAAAGAAATTGATCTTGAGTTATATATGTGTGTGTGTATTAAAATTGGACACAAACCAAGACTTTCCCAGTCTAATGTAGGCTTGAATAGTTATGTAATCCCATGTAATCTAATCACATAACATCTAACCCTTGCCCACAAAGCATGACTAAAGCAATAACAAGCTTTGTTATGGTACTTTTCAACATTCTAAGTTCAATCTATAATAGATAAGTTGAATTTGGCACTTCAAAACCAAATGGATATATTGTTTAATCGTCACTATTAGAGGTTGTTGTAGATTCCTCTACACTTTCTGTTCCATCATCTTCCCATCCATTAAGCGCATTAATAACCAATATGTTGCAGCCACTATAAAACATATTACAATCACAACAAGTTGAACTAACTCGCCAAAGGAAATTGGGGCTTGCAAACCTACATATGCATCATCATTTTCTAACTTGAACATGTCAAACTTTGTAAGGTCAATTTGAACTTTATCAATTACTTGTCTTCCACAAGGTTCTTTCCTAACTACTACTTTCCATCCTTTTTCCTTAAGGTCATTAGAGACAAAAACTTGATCCACATTTAGAGGAAAAGCAAAGGACTAATCTGAAATGGGAATTAGGGACCCAAAGTTTACAAGAGTGAAACCATAATCATCGATTTTCATTGTTGCACTGCCCCAAACATAATTGGCTTTCACCCAATTACACAACAGAACAAGGTTGAAGATCCTATAATTTAATTTAAAAATCTCTTCAACCCATCCCACATATTCTAGTTTCGTAACCACCGATTTCTAATCATTTGGTCCTAACATGCATTCTTGCTCAAAATTTGTTACAACACCATTGTTTCATGGGCTAAAGATTCATTGACAAGATTGGAATTTTGTGACAGATACTTTCAGCTTTGGCCAAGGAACACATACCCAAAGAAATATGCTTTCTCAGTCTCACAAAACTCCCCAACTCCAAGATGAGGATGATTTTTTTTTGCAAAATCTCTTTTGAGGAATCTTTTTTGCATACCTGCAACCACAACACAAACCTCTTGATGTTAAGTAAAGACAAAATTCACCTTGAAGATCCCTAGCAAAGAAGACAACCTTGATACTTTCAAGTTTTAAAAAATAGTGATACCACATTCCTCCACAAACAGAATGGCATTCTAGATGTATGGCTCATGGTTCATGGCACATATCACACACACCTCCTCTGAGCAATTCTCAAAGGGAAACCTTACATCTTAGTAATTGAATATAGTACAAGTGCATTAAAATGTGAGACACTACTATATTATGCATTCACTTGATACGTTTCTCCTTTGTAACCCCAACCAGTAGACCCTTGCTTGCCAATGTAGTTAAGTGCAACTTGAACAAAAATCAACAAACCAGTGAATTGAACACTTCCTTGCACCTTCTCTGACTTACATAACACATAGACCCCAAGTAAAACTTGCATGTAAATTGAAGAAACAATAAGCAGTTCAAAATCTCATGTAATACCTATTGATTTTGTATCACAAAGGCTTCCTCCAAAGATGGATGCAATAGTTCCATCATAGATGTGTCATTGAAATCATAACATATGTGTTCCAATATGTCCTTGTTTGCCACAAAACCTAATGCTCAAAATACCACTATGATTGGAATCTTTGTGCGTATGTATGGCAAGGTTGCATGTATATGTTGGCTTGAAGAGGCCTAGACAAAATAAGAATTTCATAGGTGTAATCATTCACCATCTTCACAATATTTATATAGTCTTTCATGATGGGGAAGCAAAACCACAAGCCATGAAATGTCTTTACAAATTACAAAAATGGCTACCACACATGAAAGATCTTACAACCTCTTTTATTTATTTATTTAAGCCCATGGGTGGGGACATTCCCAAAATGCAAGGCCAGACTCAGCTATCACCTCATCTTAGGCCCCGTACTATGACTATAAAGGATGCAATTGTAACATTAACTTAAACAGCCTCCTTATGAGCAATTTTTTGACACAACCAAGACTACATATTTTGAAAGTTAATTGCCTCCAATTCAGTTTCGCATCTAACTCCCATGCACTATTCAAGACCTATACAATGCCACACAAATTATGTTGTAGGGGAAAAAAACTTTGATGTAACCCAATAACTACAATTGGCATAGTTTTCTCATTGAGGGAGAATCTAGTCCTTGCCATGGCAAACTTGTGTGTTGCCACCAACCACAGGTCCCATCAACTTCTTGCACCCATCCCTTAATGTTATGCAGTTGGATGAAAGTTCTTGTAATGGGTGTTTGTGATCGCAGCCGAGCCCTAATTCTCGTAATGTTTCTCGGTAATGATAGGGCAGGGGAATGTCTTTAGCTTCTATCCCAAAGCACACCTTTGCAAACCACACAACTACATTGCCCTACCTAATCAACCGGTGACTACTTAACAATTTAGTGGAAGGAATTAATGAAGGAGGTGTTTTAATTCCATGTTGCCTTATATGATTCTTTACATCCTCCTGCCCAATCAATTGGTGATTACCTAGCTGTTTAGTGGTGGGAATTGGTGACAAAGGCGTAATTCCATGTTGCTTTGTCTATATCATTGAATGTTCCATTTGTGTTTTGTGACACATGCAATACATGGCCTTCATCTTTATGGGTGATGCAACTCTGCAAGCAACCCATGTACAAGTCATTACATAATCCAAGGAGTATGTGATATGGGTAATGTGGCAAGGTTTGAATTGCTATTATCAAATTGCATAGCTAAGAAGGAACATGCACCATGTCAACCTTCAAACATGAGTGGTAGGAACAAGCTAGACAATGATTATTTCATCCTTGGCAAATAACCTATTGACAAGAAATTGAGGCCATCATACTAGGAATGAAACGCATTCATGTTGTCTACTACTACTCACATCTCTGTGTTCACAAGAATCTCAAAGACATTACCTTGTTGTTAGTTCGAGTTCGAACTGGTGAAATTTCAATTATATTATTAGCAACATTAATGCCCTAAGTGTTGTAGCGGCTGTTGTCCTTTGCATCGAAATAGCAATACATGATTGTGGGATGGACACTTGAAGCTGAAGATTATCAAGCTTTCCACATGAAACATTTGGTATATTCAACATCCCTTCTAAATTGTGATTCAAGAGGATATCTAGGCCTTTAGTTGTGCAAACCTCCCCCTTCACCTTCATGGCAATGTTGAAGGAATACGTTACCCACCTCTTCCACCCGATTGTATGCAAGGTTACATTGTTGTTACATGTTGACACCTTGGTGACATGTGCCATACCATATTGAAAATGCACGGGGTCTACTCTTTGCAATAGATCCTTGACATGTTTCAACGCCCATGAATTGAGGCTCTTGTCCTTCGGCATTTTGGCTTGGTGAAATTGTGATAATAATAATAATGGGTCAATGTTTCTATTCGCCTTTATTGGCACCAGTTCCGGACTAGCACAGGAAATTTCATTCCACACCGAGGTCATGTGGGAAGAAGCTTTTATGATCTCTTATTGGTACTGTCACTACTAAAAATATTGTCATTTGCAACCAGTCATTATGCAACTAGCATGCAATTGGTTGTCATTTATAATTATCTCAGTCATGTTTGCAACTATAAATTTGGTATTGTATAATTTTTGGGCCATATGGTTGTGTGTGCAATTAACATACAACATAGACACATGTCATAAAAATAATGGCCTAAACTTATACATACTTAAATATTATACTTAATATATCTACATAGGCTATATATAATAGTATTATGTATTTTTAGTACTAAGGTTAACCCCATGCTAACTTAAGCTAGCCTAAACTAACCTAGGTTAAAATAACCATGGTTAAACTAACCATGGCTAAATTAAGTTAGGTTAAACTAATTATGCCTAATTTAAATTAAGTTAAATTAAATCAAGTTAAATTAACCATGGTTAAATTAAGCTAAACTAACCATAGTTAAATTAAGTTAGGCTAAAATAATTATGGCTAAATTAAATTAAGCTAAAATTAACCATGGCTAAATTTATTAGATTAAATCGATTATGGCTAAATTAAATTAATTTAAATTAACTATGGCTAAACTAAGTTAGGCCAAATTAATTATGGCTAAATCAAGTTATGTTAAATTATATCATATTATATTATATTAATTATGGCTAAACTAAATTAAGTTAAATTAAATTAGGATAAAATAAATATGGTTAAATTAAATTATGTTAAAATATTTATGGCTAAACTAAATTAGGCTAAAATTGATAATGGTTAAATTAAGTTAGGTTAAACTAATTATTGCTAAACTAAATTATGCTAAATTAAGTTAAACTAAACCATGGTTTAAATATGTTTGACTTTATTTTATTTTTGAATTTTTTTTCAAAAAATGTACATTTGATTAAACAAAAAAATTATTCAAAATCAATTAATATGATAATATTAAATTTTTATTATAAATAATCATAATTATTAATTAAATTTTTATTATTTATGTTAAAATATTAATGTAAATAAGCTACACTAATTAACCTATAAGTATACGAACATCCTAAGCTAATTATTAATTTAAACTAGATAATAATATTAAAATCATATTTTCATTAAGTAATCATAATTACTAAATATCCTATAATCACCTTTGAAGTGCACAAAAATAGGAGTAATGAAAAACTAACAAGAAGAAAAATAAGAAAAATAAGCTTTCTAAGTTATAAAATGTTTTGTTTTTTTCTTAGGACCCCTCCTACTTTCAAAGCTCATAACTTTTTAATTTCCTATTCATTTTAAATGATTTAAAGTGCTATAGGAGCGCCATCTAAAGTCCTACAAATCACATTGGAATTCTAATAGCAAAAAAAAAACATAAATGAACTTTCTGGGTGTTTAAAAACCAGCCTCAATAGTTTTTTTTTTTGAGTTTTTTGACCCCCTTTACTTTGGGGGGCCATAATTTTCTCATTTCTAATCTATTTTCAACAATTTTCAGTGTGTTAGATGCGCCAAGAGGAGGGCTTCAAGATTTTTTTAAACACCAAAAGCAATAGAGCCTTTCCCTAGTTGTTATACTTTAATATAGTAGTTGCATCTAATGTGCAACTCGGTTGGTTCATGAGGTTTGCAATGGAATGTTTTAACCCATATCCTTTGGCTTCCATTCTATTTGGCTCAGTATATAACTAAAAACAATAGTTATGTTGAAACCAAATACTAAGTGCCATTGGGGATGAGTGAATGAAAAAAGCTTGACCTTTATGAAATGGTTAAACTTAAAAATAAAATCGGATTATTCTAAAACTACTTATAAAACCTAAGCCTAGTTATTTTTCAACCTATTTACATACCTAAATAAACCTACTTAATAGGGTTTAATTATTATCTACCTACCTAGGCACCACATCACCATATAATTGGTCTTAAAATATTGAACACTTGTCAAATGGTCAATGAACGTTCCATGGTGTGCCACGTGTCATCATCCTAGTGGCAAAAACTTTAATGATTGTGATTAATTCAATGAATTTTTAATTTTGAAAACACAAAAAATTTAAATAATGACACGTGTCCACAAGCTAGTTATCTAATTTCTAAACATGTGTCATATTTTGATTAGTTACATGTAGTTGCAAGGAAAGTTGCACATAAGGTGCAATTACATTAGATTGGTATGTATGTATGAACATGTATAATAACATTGTATATACATGTTACATATGTAATGTCGCATGCAACTGCATGTCATGTGCAACTTGTCTTATGCAACTACACAAATTTGCAGTTACATGTGTCGCATGCAACTAAATTTTAGTTGCAAATGATAGTTGCACAAAACATTTCTAGTAGTGTGTAGGATTGAAAGTCCTCCTCCATTGCCGCACCATACTCAAGTCCCATTTGCAACAAAATAAAAAAACAATATCAACTTAAACCGTATGATGCCTCTGCCCCTATACACAAGGGAGGGAGTTCAAAACACAAATTCCATCCATGGATGCACAAGCTCTCTTATGCATGCATGTGCTTCTAAGGTACACCTCTAAATGCCCATACCATCAAATGCATACATAGCTATCAATCACACATTGGATCAAGATTGAGCCAAAATTTTATCACCTTTCATTGGAACCCGAATGTTGAACAAATATTTTCGCAACACCCTTTTATTTTTTAGTATTATTCTTAAAAATTCAAATTTTCATTTTCATTTCCATTTTCTTATTAGATGGCATCAAAGATCCATATTTTGGAAAGCTTCAATAGATGTTATTTAATGAAAGCTAAGTCACCAAACATTCGAACATTGACATGACATAAAATGATACATAAATGACTGATTGGTGTCATATTAAGTAATCTATACACATATCACTAATTTATGATACCACAAAAACACAATTTAAATTTTTTTTTCAAAAAAAAATTTACCAATCACATGGAACAAAGGTGTTTATATTGTGTAATCATATACAAAATTCACCATGAAAAACCTAATAAACCTTTGCAATATGTGGGAAATAGTTCAAATTGGCACACCCATAGATTGTATATGTATGTATATTGGTCATTGGTCCTAGAAGGTACCAAAATTATTTAGCAGTTTGACAAGTTGTCCTAATTGATTGAATAAAATTTAGCAATATTCGTAACAAGAAGACATAATAAATAGCCAAATTAAATTAACCTCTAAAAAATCATTGATTTTTTTGTCATTTGCTAGTGACAAAACATCAAAGACCAACCCTAGCATGGTTTGAAAATGTAAGAATGGAATTTTCTTTAAAATTTGGCCTATGAAGAGGCTAAGAATATGAGGAGATACAAGCAAATTTGGACATTTCTTTATTGCATATAAAGTTCCAAAGGGGTTTACAGAATTATAATTGGCTTTTAAAATGCTTAAAAAGTGGGAGTTTATACTAAAATCAACCATACCTGAGTCCAGTTTGCATATTGAGGCCCAAAGCAAGTAATACTTCTAAGTTTAAATTTACAATAAGGAATGACACCCATTATGCAATTAGTTGTTTGATCATTATTTTTTGCCCCAAAAAAAAGAAAAATTCAACAAAAAAATGGGGATATTAATTTTTTAAATATATAAACATCAGATAATTTTCCTATGTTTTGAAATTTTTATGTAGAAAAAAATTGGAAAAAAACCATGATACCAAACCTTTTCAATCCTAAAATCAACAATAAAGTTGTGGAAAAAACTTGTTTGTCCAACCTCAAAGTTAAATACCACATTGCACAGTGTTTTTTTTCCCAATCTTCTCGTGTTGCACCAAAAGTGGCAATTAGCCACAATATGATTTAGCCAAGTTTCAATGTTAAAGAAATAAGGCCAGTTTGAAAGAAAAGAACGATCTAACCAAACCTTCCACAAACCTAGGCTCTTTCATAACTTTCTTTTTGGAAATGTGGCCATCTTTTCCATGAGCATTCTTAAATTTTTCTTTGACCTTGTTTGCATGGGATCTTTTTTTAAAATAACATAATATCGAAACTTCTCAACAAAAAAATTCATTGTGGGCCCATTGGCATCTAAAAAACTTAAAATCCTAACCTTCAACTCTATTTTTATTTTTTTCCTCTTTGCAGGCTTGAGTTTTTTGGAATCCAACATAATTAAGAATGGTGATTGCTACATGTCAAATAAACAAATTTAATCATACTAGCAAATGTATGGTATTGGAATTTTTTTGAACTTTGATACTAGTCTAAGTCTTAGTATTAGTGCATCTCCAATACCATAATCTAAGGTTAATTTCCACATTGACAAAATGAATAATATTTATTTTTGAAAGAAAGAATTATGTAAGTAATTCTGGCAACCTCAAACAATCGTGCAAATTAAGTTTTTAAAGTGCATTCAATTAGCCAATAGATGTAAGCAAATTTTATAATCTCAAATATGACACCCCAATAAATGAAGGTTTTGAAATGCATTCAATTGGCCAATAGATGTAGGTAATTCTTACAAATTCAAACATGTTGATAATTGAAAGTTTTGGAATGCATTCAATTTGTCAATAGATGTAAGGAATTCTTGCAACCTTGAATAATCATGCAAATTAAAGTTTTGAAATGTATTCAATTAGCTAATAGATGCAAGTAATTCTTGCAACCTCGAACACCCCGACAAATGAAAGTTTTTGAATGCATTCAATTGGCCAATAAATGTAGGTAATTCTTGTAACCTTGAACACCCCCATAAATGAAGGTTTTGGAAACTCAATTGATCAATAAATGTAAGGTGAAAATCCTTTAAGGTGTACCACATAGGACAAAAAGGGCCTAGTCTTTACTACAATCCTTTTTTACCCTATATTTTGACCCCCATAAAGATAACAAGTCAAAAGTTGTCAAAAATTTCAAAAGGACTATATTTTGAACCATTATAATTTTAGATTCCAAATAATCATCCATAAATGTGTATTTACATGGTAAAAAAATGACTAGGTAAAAAAAATAAAAAATGGTGATGTTGTGACAAGATTTTGGCACACTTTAAATAATTTGAAACCTATAGGTAATTCTTGCAACTTCAAACAATTTTGCAAATTAAGGTTTTGAAGTGCATTTAATTGGTTAATAGATGTATGTATTTTTTGCAAATTAAAACACCTTCATAAATGAAGGCTTTGAAATGTGCTCAATTGGCCAATAGATGTAAATAATTTTTATAATCTCAAACACCTCTACAAATGAAGGTTTTGGAGTGCACTCAATTGGCCAATACATGTACGTAAATTTTGAAAGTTCGAATAATCATTCAAATCAAGGTTTTTGAAATGTATTCAATTCACCAATAGATGTAGATAATTCTTGTAAGCTCTAATAATTGTTTAAATGAAGGTTTTGGAGTGCATTCAATTGGCTAATAGATGTTCGTAATTCTTGCAACTTTGAATAATTGTTCAAATCAAGGTTTTACAATGCATTCAATTGACCAATAGATGAAGGTAATTCATGCAACCTTCAACACCCACAAAAAAAATAAAATTTGGAGTGCATGCAATTGACCAATAGATGTAAGTAATTTTTGTAAGCTCAAATAATCATTCAAATCAAGGTTTTGGAGTGCATTCAATTGGCCAATAGATGTAGGTAATTCTTGCAACTTTGAACA